>Ga0214543_1003873_pt1 | contig 28758 bp, 12 predicted proteins | sample CNSS2metaG_FD_160094 | JGI IMG/M metagenome (GOLD analysis project Ga0214543, IMG submission 160094) | Root nodule microbial communities from cowpea collected in UCLA plant growth center, Los Angeles, California, USA - CNSS2 | ecosystem: Host-associated > Plants > Roots > Nodule | place: USA... | reverse complement strand
ATGTATATATATATATATATATATATATATATATTAATCTCAAATAAAATTTTACGAGAACCAAAATATTTATTAAATTTGCAAATATTAATGGAACCTAATTGATAACATTTAAAAATATTTTTTAAAAAATATAAAAAGAAAACAAATGTTCAAATTAAAATATACTTTAAATGTCGGTTTACTTCAATTTTTTAAATTCTAATGAATCTCTTTTTTATATACTAATAAAAATTATTTTACATCACTTGATTAAAATCACTTAAAAAACAAATATTAAACTAATAATAATAAAATTTAACATAGACCTTATATTTTTTGAACTTCAATATATGTTACATGATGATAAAAAAATTCATGACAATTAGATTATTTTTTTATATTATAGTAAGTAAAATTTATTTATACTTATAGTGACAAAATTACAGTATGTTCGATAATGAGTTATAAAATAAAAAATAATTATATAAAATATATAAAAATAGTATTCTACATGATAAAAATAAACAATAAATAAAAATATTAAAAAAATATCAAATGTGTCTCTTAAAAATAATTTGAGAGACTATTGAATGAAATCACAGAAAGAAAAATAAATGTATAATTAATGTTATGATAGGATGAAGAATACCTTAGAGATCTAAAAAAATTTTCAAAAACCAACATAGTTAATGGTTGAGAAATAACAAAAATTACTTTGACGAAAAAAAAAGAGTTCATCAAATGAAACAAAAAGTAATAATAATAGAGTAAAGAAGATAAATTTTTTTATATTACCTATTAAATAAAAGGTTTATGCTATTCAACACTTAAATTGAGAGTGTTAAGCATTATCATGTGAAAGGAAAATATACAATGAATAAAAATATTAAAAAAATAATAGAAATATTCAAATGTGAAACGTAAAAAATATTTAATTGACATACATCATTTAAACATAATTGCATAAAAGTTATGATAAGATGAAAAATCTATTGGAGATACAAATGAATTTCATGACAAACCAGACAATTAGAAGAAATAAAAAATATAAAGTATATGGTAATATATATATATATATATATATATATATATAACTTAATTAACTGTAAAATTTTTAATAATTTAAATAGGGACGAGTATTATGGTGGTATGGAGACAAAGCAGATATATACATCTACATATCCATCCTCATCCCCATCCTCATATCCAATTAAAAAAGTCAGATATTCTTCATAAATATACTTATTTTCGGTTAATATGAAAATTTTCTGCCAAAATGGAATAAGATTCGGAAAATATCTAAAAAACATATTGATTTGCCCGAATGGAAGGATTAGTGTTGAAAATGCTTTAAAAAGTTTGAAAAGTCTTAAATGCATTTTTATATTAATCAATATTTATGTACGTATTCACACACATTTCCACGTGGTTGCTTTCACTTTTATTTTAAAGTTTCATACACACTTTATAATTGACCAAAGGGGCCAGCTGGTGATTACCCATCACTCCACTACAAGGGGGGTAACTTGGTTGTTGAAATAGAACCATGCTATCTTCCAACACCCCACTCTAAAAGTAGACAATTAATAAACTTTTACTCAAACACAAAAAAGTATTAAAAAAAGTACGACAATGACATCACTTGATTTATTACATACAAATCTTTGACCAATAATTTTGTAAAATCAAAATAATATTAATTAAGCATAATTTTAATATTTAACTTTATAATTTATTTATATACATTGTAATGTAGCTTGTGCGATTTTCTCTTCCTCCCACCTTTACCTTATACATGAAAAACAAAATACAAAAAATTATATCTTTATTAACTATTGAAGATAAAAACATTGGAAGCTGTGGATCCAACAACAAAGTTAAGAATAACCGAAGCAATCCATCTCTTTAATAATGAAAAAAAAAAGACAAACACCCTTTAAAATATAAACACCCATTAAAATTATCTTTCTCTAATTAAATACTAAAATAGCATATGTAAAATTTATATTTTTTACTCAAGTATTGTGTGGTTTTTTGGGTATATATATAATGCAATTTTTCTAGTAATATAGTTTTACGTGAAAAATACAAACTCAAAACAAAGAACTATAATTGAAAGTAGTGGCCCCAAGAAAAGTAGTAAAAAGAGAGAGAGAAAAAAAAAAGAAGGCTTGAGCTTGCATGACTCGTTCAAACCAAGTACTATCTAGATTCCTTTTGGCTTCCCAAATGTTTTGATTTGTAGATGGTAAAAGCAACCGTGTTTGGACTTGATGATTGTACCCTGAGGTATCCAAAATGAAGCACAGACCCATTCAAATAATGTCCAAACAGAACATAGCGTTGAGCTTCTGCCTTAAATTTTCAGCTCAACTCGTTTAACCAAACCACTTACTTCTACCGTTGGAACGAGTCTTCTCTTTTCTTTTCAATAAGTTGTGTAGAATTTCCATTGAGATTAAAATCCTGGGCACACGCACCATCCACTCGGTTTACGCGGTTCAAACACTTCCTATTTATACCAACGTCGGCACTGCTCACCCTTCACTTTTCACTTTCCATTTCAATCACCATTTTGTCGAACACAATGGCTGCAACAAATTCACAACCCAGATTCATTCCTCAAAGGGGTCAAGTTCTAAAGAGGGTCCTAAAAATCGTGCTTTCTTGTCTCATATGTGCTTTTGATGATGACTCTTCTTCCAATTCTCGTAATCCCAAAACCTCTTCTTCCATCTTTCCGGCACCACTTCCTTCCCGTCTCTGAACTCATTCTTCACTTTTCATGCTAACCTCTCACAACTCCTCGAAAATGGATTCTGGGTCAGCTTGTGTTGGCTTATTCACACCTCCTTCATTAATGTGTGCGGCATCTTGTGTTGTAACGTTGTAGCGACAACTCAGTTTTGTTTTGTTTCATGTAAATTGTGTCCTCCTCGCTTTGATCGGGCTTGAAAAATTTGAAGAAAACAAAAATTTAGTTTTGAATGTGACAGTCATTCTTATCGGTTTTGATCCGAAGATTTTGAATCTGCTTTATGTTAATGCTAATCAATAAATCTCTCCGTGAGGGTTTGCTTCTGCACAGTTTGTCGTGCCAAAAATATTGAATCTAATTATTGTTCGAAGAAGGGGCAAAAGGCAAAAAGCTATTAGAATTTATAAATATGAATTAAATTCAACGGTCTCATTCACACGTGTAAGTGAGGTGAGGATTTTGTAGTGTGGCGTTGAGGCTAATAATAGTTTATTGCTTTTGACGAAGAATTCAAACGAAAGTGGAGTGTGCCAAGTCACTTTTGACAAATGTTGCTTTGGAATTGGTAACATAGTGCTATAATATAATATAAATATACTTTAAAGTGAGATAAATTTGTTGGAAACTTGAGTAAAGTATTGCATAAAACCTAAAAGTTGAAAAGGTTTGAAAACGTTATTCATTTTGAAAAAAAAAAAATAGTAAAACTAGATATGTAAGAATCCATTCCTATTACTGCTAGAAAAATCAATTCGAGAAAAGATTAAATGTAAAGATGGACGAAGTGGTTATGGGAAGGATGTATTTCTTTTATGAAAACACCCTCATGCAATAACTACTAACAGAGTGATTTATTTTACGATGTATTTCTTCAACTTTTATGTATCTTCTTTTCTAATTTAGTTATATTGCTTATGTTTGTCAAATGTACCGTGTCAAATATTTAATATCAAAAGTTGTCGTCTTGATTACACAAAAAATGTTGAAATGAGTTTTGTATTAATACGTTCAGTTACAAATCTAATTATTATGTTCATATAAAGATAATCATCACTTCTTTAAATTTGAATATTTATATTATCTTAGAAATCCTTATTTAACTATATATATATATATATATATATATATTAATTATGAGTTAAAAATATTTGGTTTTAATAAAACAATAGTTTCTCTTTTCCTTTTTGTACCATTCTATGCACTACTTTTCCATGGGTTAGATCTTATGCAAGAACGAGACAAAGTGTTTCTCCTAAAGCTTGCAAATGCAATATGCATATGTGAAGGAGGCATATGATCATTTTTTTTTCTCATAAGGAATACTTATGAAAAAGTTTGTCTAAACATGTATATGTTGACTAATATATCTAATGCTTTTATTAATGTTCATGAGAAAACTTTAAACAATGTATAAATTAAAATGGAATGTTGACTTCAAAACTTAAATCATGTACTACACAAGAAACAAAACCATGGTCTAAGCTAGGTGACACAACAATTTCAAAATATGAAGATAAACTTTACTAACCACAAAATGTGGACAAACTCGCAGGCTTACGGACCTCAAAGAATGTGAGGTGGGCTACAACATTGTAGGGCAAGTCGGGGCGGACCTAAAAGAGTTGGGTCACCCGCATTGCTACCCCTAAATGAAACTACCATTACAATCATAGACTATTCATCTTTGTCCTAAAAAAATGACATGCATGACCCCCTCACCCTCACGCATGCAAAATTTCCCTAAACTAACACAAGAAAAGGAGCAAGGGGAGGAACTTGCTTAGAAAGAAATTATGATCGAACAAATTTTCTTTGTTCTCCTCCAAGATTTTTATGGCGGACTTTGATCTACAAAAGGAGGAGAGGGTTTCTTATAATTCTAAAGAGAAGTCAAAGAAGGTAAAAAAAAAAAGGTGTTTCTAGAGAGATTGTGGTATTTCTAAAATGAATTTTGACTAGTTAACTTTTTCTATTCATAAACTTTGTGCTTTAACAACAAAACATCTTAGGTATATCACTTCTACTCCTAAACAATTTTTCAGGTTCTTACAACCCCTCTTTTAGTTAGTGAACCTATGATTGGCTGATCACACCTTATTGCAACTAAGTTGTTTTATACTGACAACTTCAAAAGAATACTCGGTCTTAACCATAGTGGATGTGTTTTAAATAATACAAAATTTTAGCCAAAAGTGACTACATTTTAAACAATAGTTAGTCTTAGCCAAGAGTGGTTGTAGTGCAAACAATACTCAATTTTAGCATAAGTGACTGAGTTTCAAAGAATACTTGCTTTGCTCTTTGCAACATAGTGAAACTTTATCAAATTGAGTGTTAGGTGTATAAACACAAAACAATATAAAAATGTTAAGCGTAAATCTTCCTCTAATATAATATCTTTAAATTTCATATAATTGAACTACAACTAACCAAAGAAGGAGAGTCCTTTTTAAACAAGATTTACAAAACTTTTGTTGTTGCATCAAGTTAAAATTGCATTTGATTGTATTTTATCATACGTTAATACTAAAAAAAATTAAAGTGCATTTTCAAGTTATAATTATACTTTATTAAATGTTGTTTTACAAAATCTTTTTAAAATATTTAAATACACAATTCAATCATTCCTATTCTATTTGTTTTTAGAAACATTTTCTAAGTTCATTAACTAAAAATGCTTTTAGTTAGTTTACAACATTGATCTCTAATTCAATTGTAAATTGGAATCAATCAAAGAGGAATTTTCTTGAACAATTATTTAGGGTAGAGGCTAAGATAAGTCTCATTGATGTAATACATACCAAAAGGCATCATAATGAAAATATAAATAATTATATGAATAGATTTAGGCAAATGAAAGCAATATGTTATACACATATACCTGAATATGAATTGGTCAGAATGGTCTCCTTTGGATTGGAGTTTCCATTGAGCAAAAGGTTAGTAAATTAACGCTTAAGAGATATGTCTCAATTAGAAAATAGGGTTATTCCAATCAAACAAATTGCTTTCGAGAAACAAATATTTAAAACATTCAAGAAGCATGGAAAAAAAAAGAAGAAAAAATTACTTTCTTAAACACAAAGGCAAATGTTGAATGTGAAAAGCAAGTGGGAGATGTATTATATGAAAAGCAAGAAATTAATGTCTTCAAACCTAAAAAATGGACCATCTTATGTTTGTAAATTATTATCTCCCACAAAAACTAAAGATGTATAAGCAAATCGAACATATAGTTTTGATGTCAGAAAAGTATATAAAACTTTTGACCTTTTTCTTAAATATAAGCAAAAACAATTAGTTGTTACCATAAACCCCTTCAACTAATTAAGAAAAAAGGTAAGAACTATTGAAAATATCATAGTGTGTTTGATAATTTTACCAATAATTGTATACATTTAAGGAATGTGATAGAAAAAGTTATCGAAAAAGAGAGGTTGAAATCTGAAGAGAAGTTAATGTAGGTTGATAATGATAATTTCTTGATTAGGTAGCATTTATCAAGCTTATTATGATGGTTGACATTGTTGACTACTTTAGTCCTTGACATACTCATCTTAAATGAAAAACAACAAGTGCATAGGTCACATGTAACAAGTAATAAATATTGTTCTCTCCACAAGAACTTGTGCAACACATAACAACTCTTACAATTCACAACTCAATTATACACAAAGATCACAAAAACACACAAAAACCTCTTTTGGGATTTTATCAAACAATTGGTATGCAATAAGAAACTTAACATAGAGTATTTACAATTGTCAAGACTAGATTTCATTCACATTATTCTCATGCATACACAAACATCTCAAATCCATATTTAAATCAAAATCAACTCACCAATATACTCAAATCCCATCCCTAGTGACTTTGAGCCTATGATAACTCATCAAGTTTCAAATTCTTGAATCCTCAACAAGCAACCATTCATCAAGTTCAAGAGTCTTAATGATTACTAATAAATCATGTTTTATCCTTAAATACAAGCTTCATTAGGCATTCAATTTCGGTTATAAGTTCAAAAAACATTTTCCAACACCTCAAGAACCAATAATCAAGTCATGGATAATCAAGCCACAACAAGCATTAAGCATAAAAATCAAATACTAACATTGAAATGGAAAATTATATGTATTAACATCACAAAATACACAATAGTTGGTTTATTAATAAATAGGGTTAGCTCTGGTAGAGAACCTAGGGTTTACAAATTGAAGAGATAGATAATAAATTGAAACCATAAAGAAGATAAAGGCCTTTTCCCAAGGCACCTAGCAACTACTCCAAGCTTCAATCACCTCTCCTTCACATTTCCACCTCCAATTTGTAACTCATCTTCCTCTTCAATCCCGAAAGGGGAAAAACCACCATGGATGAAGGAGGAAAACCAAGGAGGAGATAGAGAGCTTCCTAGCTCCCCAAACAGCCTCCCAAGGCCTTTCCTAAGCACCCAAGGTGAAGAGAAGTCGTGAAAATGAGGAATTCCCAAAACTCTTGCGAGAAGCATGATTAAATACCCAATTATTAGTACATCAGTGTCGCCACCGCTCAACCCCACTTTCTTGACAATAATTGGCGCTCAACGTCCTTTTTCCATCGCTCAGCCCTATGGCGCTCATCCCTACAAATGTGGCATTCAACCCCAAGTAGTTTGACAACATTTTGTAATTGAAGCATTAGGTGTGACCCTAGTGGCACCCGATGTGGGTAGTTGCTTTAAATTGATCTTTTCTTCTCCAAAACATGCTCCCTTGAGTTATTGCTTGTTTTCATCCACTTAAATTTCTCCATATTCATTTATTTCACACACTTAAACAAAGATATTAGAAGTAAAACAAATACAAAACAACTAAAATACAAACTAATACAAAGTGCACTAAACTCGAGGATAAAACAAGATAAAAACTAGGAAATAGTTGATTAATTCTTGAAAATAGACACCCAAAAATAGGTAAAAATGGACGTTATTGTTAGTGAAAAACGACAAGTGCACCAGTCGCATATAGCAAGTAATAAATATCGTTCTCTCCATAGGGACTTATGCAACACATGACAACTCTCACAATTCACAACTCAAATAGACAACAAAGCTCACAAAAACACAAATAAACTCTTTTTGGTATTTTATCAAACAGTTGGTGTGCAACAAAAGTTTAACATAGATTATATTCAATTGTCAATACTACATTTATTCACTTTATTCTCATGCATTCACAAACATCTCAATTCCAATTTCATCTAATCTCAACACATAGGTTTAGCTTTCCATGGTGGAGAACCTGACAACCACTCCATGCTTCAATTGCGCCTCCCATTCGCGTCTCCATCTCCCAATCGCAATCCATCTTCCTCTCAAACCCCAAAAGGGGGAAAAACCACCATGAATGGAGGAGAATACCTAATGAGGAGTGGGAGAGCTTCCCAACACCCCTTCCAAGAGGCTCTCCAAGCATCCAAAAGTGTTTCTCTATCATGCAAAATGAAGAATGGACTACACCCTCGTGAGAAACAAGATTAAAACCCCATTTTTTTACATGTCAACGATGCCACCGCTCAGACTTGTCTCAGCAACGCTCAGTATCAGGTCTTATGAATGGAATGACGCTCAGCCCCACTTTCCATCGCTAAGCCTTGTGATGCTGAACGCCAGTTTGCCACCACTTAGCCTTGGGCAGTTTGACAACATTATGTATTTGAAGCACTGGGCGTGATTCTAGTGGCGCCCAACGTGAGTATTTGCTTCAAAATCAATATTTTCTTGTCAAATCATGCTCCCTTGAGTTCTTGCTTGTTTTCCTCCACCATAAATGTTTCCTATTAACTTACTTAACACACTTAAAAGAGAGATTAGAGGCAAAACAAGCATAAAACAACTAAAACACAAAACAAAACAAAACACACTAAACTTGAGGATATAACAAGATAAAAGCTAGGAAAGAGTTTATTTATTCATGAGAATAAACACACAAAAAGAGGTAAAAAGGGACATTATCAGTTATCATCACACATATATAAATGATTACCTTTTGTTCCTTTAGATTTTTGAACTACTAATAATTGAATTAGAACTAAATTTTTTAGCTATTTCTTTTTCAATGTAAATAACCATATTGCAAGTAAAAAATTCATCTTCCATTGCAGAAAATGATCTTTTTGTTGTAACCATAGAAACATGTAGAGTTAAAATAAGGCGAACTATTGATCAATCAAGTAAAATGTCATTGACTTTCCTATTCTTGCCAAAGATTGACATGGTTCATAAATTTGGTTATGAAAAACACATACTACAATATTTTTTCTTCTATATTCATAAAAAATGAATATACAAAAGACTTATGAGATAAACAATAGTGATAACTATTAAACTAATATTTCACTATCAAGTAAGAAAAGAAATGAATATATTTTTTTCCTTCAAGAATGGAAGAGAACATATGAGAAATGAGAGCAAAAATAATAAGTATTTTTCTCTTTATAAACAAAAGAAAACAAGTGAGAGGGAGAAGATTACAATATCTGAGAAACTTAAAAAGAAGTAGAAGAAAAAATAATAAATATCTTAATATTTCTATTCTTTATTATTATATTTGATTTTATATTTTATTATTTATTAACATTTAATATCGTGTTTTATAAAACAAATAAAAAGATACTTAATTTAATTTCTATCAATTTCTAATATACCATATATACAATTTAAAATTTTTTCCCAATATATCACATGTAATTTAAAAATATTCAAAAAAAACTGCAGGGCCATTGCACCTCGTGTCCCTTTTAATGATTGTCCTTGTTTATAGTCGTTGTTCTATATTTCAAACTTATATGTTGTTTGAGTAAGAAATTCTAATAGTAATTGAAATTTTAAAAATTTTCTAGAGTAATTGGATTATTTAAAAATAAAGAATTTCAAATTCCAAAAACAAAAGAGTAAGAATTTCAAAATTTTCATACTTTCAAACTTGTATCTTCTCTTCATATTCTTTCAACTCAATTTTGGTTTCAAAGTCATTGTTAACGTGACTAAGGTAAAAACTAGGGGCGGCAAAATGGGCCAACTTGACTTGTTTTAGACTGACCCGAATTTGGCCTGCCAAAAATGGCCCCAGTCGAGCTAGCCTTCCAAGCAAAAATGGGTTTATACATGTAACCTAACCCATATGAGGGCAGACTGACGGGCTAGAGGTCTGGCCCACCAACTTTGATTTTTTTTCTTTTCTGATTTCGTCTTGGAGGCCCAATTTCAAGGTCCTGGGGGCGTTTGCTAACATGTTGGCTAAGTGAAATATTCTTAGATCAATTGTTTTCACGAATTAGTTCCTTCATTGCCACTACAATTAACCACACAACCTTATCCCCTTTGCCACTAAAATTAACCACAACCTTGGTTCCATTTGCAAGAGTAGGGTAAAGTTTCTCCAAATATGAAAGAGCATGAGATGTCTCAGAAGTTAGAATAATACCTCTCAGCTAAGATAATCTCTACAGATTACAGAATACCCAAAGATCAGACATAGAAATAAGATCCATAAATCAGGGCAATTCCTTCAACAGATCTAGAAATGAAAAAAATCAAGCATCAACAAGCAATCAATCAGAAAAAGAAATACCTATAAACAACAATTAGGCAACAACTATCACGACATCCACAAATCAAGACAATTCCTTGACTAGAAATTAGGGAAACAACAATTAAGGTAACACTAATCAACCACAGCAACACCAATTTGGCCAAATCGAAATTAGAGTAAGTGAATTCAAAAATTAGGGTAACGAAAATCGCAAATTGGGTTGGAAATAAAAATTAGGGCTAGAAATTGCAAATTAGGGGGAACCTGCCCGTGTTGGTCGCCCTTCATCAGATCTACCGTTGTTTGTCGCGGCGAGTGCGTCCTCATGCCATGGCTACTTCAAATCGTGTGGTCGTTGCATTTGTGTTGTGGTGCTTTGTTGCTTTGAATCCCATCGTCGTCGTGCTATGTGGTAGTTAAGGTCGTCATCGTCGAGTGTGTCATGGTGGACGGGTGGCTGACAATGTGAAAGAAGAATGGAGACAACAGACAAAGACGAGAGGCTAGAGGAATGCGTGGTAGATGGGTTTCTTTCTGATGCACTTGGGTTAGGCTACACAATCACAACTAAACTGAATAAACACATGTGTTGAACATGTTTTTTAAAATCAAAACAGGTTGCCGGCTAGTCTGTTTTGGCCTGTAGGCTGGCCGCCAGGTTGGTGCGGCTTAACAAGTTGGATTCTCTGTTTTGAGTTAGTTTTTTTTTTTTTTTTGGTGAGTTGACGAGCTGGCACACCAACTTGATCCTTTTTGTCATCCCTAGTAAAAACATTATTGAGATAATTACTTTTTAGGTAATGCCGGCTAGAAATTTTTTATTAATTTTCATAAAAGTTATTTTTTATTTGAATCGTTATTTTTGTGAACCAATATTATTTCTTACTTTATATTAACTATAATTTTATGGGCCAATATCATGAAGACTATATTTTGATATATGTGAACTATTTTTTTTAATTGAAATTTCTAATTTTGTTTTTTTTAATATATGTAATGATTTTTTTTTTATTATCGACACAAATGTTATTATTTGTCGATAATTCATTTAGATATTTTGAAATGTTAAATGAGAACATTTTCAAACAAAAAGAAAATTTCAAAAAATCTAAATCCACTTATCTAAACAAAATATTCAGAAAGTAAAATAATTTAAAATAACATCCAACCACATATTTAAATATCTTAAAATTTTATAAATTCTCTATGATAATTATTAATTATATTTAAAAACATCTTATTTTTAATGACTCATCAGACAATTAAACTACTCTTGTTAAAGTGATTTTTAACCGCTGTTTAAACTTTCTTCAAAGTAAAGTTTATTTGAATTGTTTTTTTAAATTATTAAATTTATAAGATAAAGTCTACTACTAGAATAGAAAATAATGAAATTTGTATAGATGACGGAATGGTGTTTATTTGAAAGTTGACGAATGTGACGTTCGTGGCCCTCATAAACAATGTCTAACCGCGTATTGTATTATAGTTCCACCGAGTGATTGTATTTCAGACCACATTCTTCTTAATCTCAACTAACCCACCGGACTTTCAGATGTGATCACTTTGATTTTTGGAAAACATTTTTGAAAAGTTTGTCATCCAAAAAATTATGTTTTCATATATGTTCGTTTTGATTAACTATTTAGTTAGATATGTATTTAGTTTTTAGATTTGGACATGAATATAGAATATATTTATATTTAAAATATTGATATATTTTGATTTTTAAATTTTAAAAATAAATAAATAAAATTATTTTAATTTAAAAAAATTATTCTCTTAATTTATTAAATGGTAACAAACTACCGTTTAAACTCAAACATATTAAAAAAATTAAATAATTTAAACGTTAATTTAAAATTTTTTATACGTAAAAAAAAAGTAAACTTAAATTAAAAAAATTATATTTATTTATTTTTAAAATGTAAGAAACATAATCATATACGCTTATTTGATATTTAACATTCATTATTTGAATTAAACACATTATTTAATTCTCAACGGTTCTACCTTAGATTATTAATTACTATTATTTTATTAAAAACTTTTTTTGTCAAAGGTTTGATGCTAACAGTTAATGTCGTTATGTGTGGATTATGGTTATTTTAGATAACGAGTTTTTTTTAAGAACGATTTTTTGGTATGCAATTATGTTAAATTCATAAAGAAAATATTGTTATCTGTAATTATTTTTGTTAAGGCTTTTTCAAGGCTTTAGTTATTTCTATTCCCTTACTTATTAAGCTCACAACCTTTTCTTCTTTTCCTTTTTTTTTCTCTTTTTATTTAAACTTAATTCATTAACATCACTATTTTTCATGGCTTTATAAAATGGTCATGTACATATTTTTTCTTTATTACCTTTTCTTTCACTCTTTTTATTTTTCTTAATATTGATAAAATAGTTTTTTTTTTAATTTATTTCCATGTTGGTTCATAAAAAACAGCGTTTGACCGATGAGTTGAAAGTTTTAACTCATTTTATCATATCAGTCCATCAATTATTATTATTATTTTTAATATATATATATATATATATATATATATATATATATATATATTAAAAATACACTTAATCACGTACGTATCTTTGAAGCCTTCATTTGATTAATTAATATTTTTAATTACATAATTTAAATAATTGTTAATTTTCATGTTAAATTGTTTTATTATAATTAATAATTATAATTTAATTTATGAGTATTAAATTATTTATTTGATTTTAATTGTTCATTTAAAAGAAGAGTCGGGTAAATCATGGAACTCCATTTTTAGTTTGTACAACTTCGTGGTTGGCTTTCGAGGTTTACAAGCCAAGCTGAAAGTAGTGGGTCAAAAGGAAAAATTATCAAAACTAACAAATAAAAAATGTATACTCATTCTCACTAAATTAATAACAGATTAATGGTCAAATTTGATTTCTCACGACTATTTTTTCTTCTCCAGTATTAAAGATAAACAACTACAATCTCAACCTTACAACATAAAAGTTATACTATATAATCGGCTAATTATTTTAACTTACTTCTTTTTTTTTAAAAATAACACTTAATCATTGAGAGAGAAAAAAACACTTTTCAAAATAATATTGGAACCTTTTAGATTCTTTTTTTCCTTTTAACTCTTTTCAAACTGGAAAATATAATGAAATATATTTTAATTTTGTGCATACAAATGAAGAATTTGATAAAAACATATTTTCCGTGAATTAGATTAAGGTCAAGTTTAACACAATTGCAAGGAACATAATTAAAGTATAATTTACATTCTTATAATAGAAAAAATATTTACATAAATAAATAAAGATGGACAAAATGACTTGAGAGGACAATAGAAGTAGGGTGTAAATATTAGACTTCATATATTTTATATACAAACGAGTATATATTCGATAATAAAATAAAAATAAAGAAAAGAGGAGTGTAAATAGAAATTCAGGGAAGCCTAACTAGGAAAAAAAAAAACATTTTAGTTAGGTTCTTAATAGGCTAAAACACTAGGTATATTAAGGATTTTTACTTCTTGATATTTTATTTTAAACGGTCTTCACTACAGTGTTATTATCACAAACAATTTAAAAAACATTTTACTGCAACACCCACTAGATTATAAATCACAAAAAGAATATGGAAAAAATCTAGAAATACAAATAGAAAGAAGTTCTTAGAAGCACTTTAAAACCCAATGTACTGCAAGACACTTTCGAACACCACATTATCTTCCCTGTTATTTTTAAGGTTATCTTCAAGGTTTTCTCGTGTAAAAATTTTCTCGGATCTTACACAAAATAAACTTTAATCAGCAAGTTGTTATCTCATTGAAAACTGAGCTCGACAAGTGGTCCAAATGATTCACCAACGCATCAAACGATATATATAGACGAGGATTTCTAGATGATATATATCAGATGAAACCACCATACGATACCATTAAATGAGTTCATTAAAGGAGTTCAGCAAATGATACATATATAATACGATATCATTAGACGATTTTGGCAAAGCATAAATTACAGGTCTAACACTCTTTTCCAGTTTTCTAACTCACTTAGGATTAAGTTTAGGATCTTAGTTTCTCTTTGTAAAGAGAAATCTCTAATTTAATCATGTTTTCATTAGACGATTCATTATTGTATCATTTATAGACAATTAAAGAGCGTTTTAATTTCACAAAGCACATGTTAGAATGCTAAAAGAATCTTATAGTTATATAATATCATAAAAACTCATCACATAAATGATTTATCAAGTTGGGTAATTGATTTCAACCTATTAGACTCTTTAATTAAACTATTCTAGTTAAAGTGTTTAGTATATATTGTTTGCCTAGAATAATTATAATTATTGTCTAACAAGGCTTAAAAGGTTGATTTTACCATATAATTTCATCGAAAGCTCATTTTATCCCCTTTGGAGCAATTCTAGTTAAAATAATATAATTCAACACAATTATTATTAAATAAAGCTAAAATTAAATGTTGTATGAGTGCATAAAAATGCATTCATAAATAAAGTATACTTAAAAAAAGAAAATATACTTTTTATATTTTTATTTATATGAAAACTATAAGAAAATATTAGGAGAAATATTTTAATTTCTTTTTTTAGTTCTTTGTAAATTCAATCTCTTTGTTATCTTATTATTGGATTTTGTAATAATTCCACCTCTTATGAAAGTTCTTCTTTTGTTTGGAGCATATCACAATTGTAACACCCTTCCTTTTATTTACATTATATAACTATTTGTTTAACTGTTTGTCTAATGAGTATCGTTTAGCATATATCCTCTACTAATTGTCTTATGAATTGCAAAAAATTAGGGGTGCTATGCAGGCTAACTTGTTTAGGCTGGCCCCACACTTGGTCCGTAAAATGTGGCTTGGGTTGGCCTACCCCACTTTTGGAAAACAAACTTAATGTTATGGCTTGCTCTACATATATGATGGTCAAAGCTCCGCATTTTAAAACACTTGAACTTTGCATTTTTAAACACTATTTTCATATATTTCCCCATTGCCAAATTGAATAATAATGTCCAACAAGATGTAAGCCATGATTGAAAATTCTTTAGTTGTTCAATAAAAGGATACGAAAGAGCTTTTACTCATCATTTCATTTCTGCAAGAGATCGAGAAAACCTTACTTTAGTTGCTTGCTATATACTTTGAACAATAAAACAAAAATATTCACTTCACCAATGTGTTATACTTTAGTCTCTTTATTTTTCCACGACCATTTTTGGTCTTAGCTGCACAAACATAGACACTCTCTATAGGCTAAATACAATGTCAAAATTATGATAAAAGCATACAATTGTGAACATATTGTTTATTCTACATCTTCATCAAATATATCACTTGATATGAAGATAAATTCACTTAAATTGTATGATTAGATTATTTTTATTTTATAGTATGATGCACTTACATATTGTTGAATATAACACTAATAAAAATTACTAGTAGAATATAAACTATTATATATATATATATATATATATATATATATATATATATATATATATATTCCAATATTTTGAAAGGAGTTTATCCTGTTCTCACTTAGCAACCTTAAACAATAGTCCAACGAAACTATTGTCCGGTGAGTGTCCTATTTAGTGAAAGTACCATCGGGTGAGTGTATTGTCCAATGAGTACATGGTTCACTCAACGTTCAATTTCCTTTAAGCTTTTTGGATTTTCACAAATATATTTTCGCTTAGCGAGTGAATTGACTCACCAAACAAACAAGTTTTGGAACAAAACCCTCCATAAAAGTCATATAGAAAATTCATAACTCACTCCACGAGCCAGTCATCCTAAGCTCGTTGGAACTTTACAAAACATCCACAAAAATATACAGTACCACTCATCCAATGATTAAAACCTTTGAGAATCCATTAAGCTTGCCCAATGGGTCTAACTCGCACAATGAGTGTATCATCTGAAACTCTCTCTAAAGTTTTAAATTATTGCTCTCGCTTAGTGAGTGCATGACTCACACAACAAGTACATTGTCTAGTGAGTATCGTCTGCTCTACCTAAAGTAGTATCAACTTCTAGTTATGTTTTTCTCTTCTTAACTCTTCACAGGGTATCATCTTGTTTAAAAATAGTTTAACTTAGGCCAATTAATTCCAAACTAACATATTCATCCTATTATCTAGAGTCCTCGCTAAAACTACAAAAAATACTTAAACTATATCGGTTGATTCCTTTGGTCTATTTAGGTGTTTTTATCCATTCTTTATGCTTAAAATAACTATACTTCAATAATTTAAACTTGCTCAACAACCATAAAATAAGATTTTGTAATAAAAACTTCACAAAAGCATGTATCAACTCAACCACACAAAAAAAAAACAATTGTGGTTGTCCTTCAGTCCACTATCATTGCTCATGTCACTATATGAACAATTCGGTTGTTGTCACAGCTTGATTCTCATAGTTCGCATTCACATCATTGTTGAGGTTCACGTTCATGCTGCTACTAGGGTTCGTGTTTACGACATTACTAAGGTTCTCGTTCACATCACTGCTGGTGGTATCTGCGTCGCTCATGGTTTTGTTTGCTAGTTGTTTTATCGCCATTTTTGTCGCTTGTGCCTCCGATTTTCTTCTCTAGTGACTCACGGTTCTCCCTTCTTAGTGTTCTCTCTCTCTAGTGCCACCATCATCCTGATGGTCTTCCTCTACAAAAAAAAAGTGAAATTATCTACTGCAAAAATTCGTAGACAACACACAAAATTCGTAAGTAAAACTTATTTATTATCTATGGAAAAAATTCCATAGTAGATTGATAGTAGTTAACTTACCTACGAATATATCCGTGGGTAATGTATTTGATAGTTTTAATTAAATTGGTTTTTCCTACCATATTTACACAATCTTCTGCACATCGAAAGTTATCATAAAACTTCAATATAGAGAATTTATAATAAATAATTAAGAGTGACATTAAAACAAATAATTATTATTACAATGTTCATTTCTAAGTTTAAGAATATGAGAAATCCAAATATTATATAAGACTAAAAAAATCCAACCATAAGCATAATAATTAAGAATAATTGTTTTCTGAAAAATCTAAATACTATATAATCTAACGATATCATACTTGTTCTATTAGTCACTAAATCCTCCATTTCCATCTTGAAGTCCTTCTCACCCACTAGGCCTACCCTTTGGAGCTTTTTCACTGCCATTTGGAGACACTACCTTTTACACTTCCATTGGAGCTCATTAAAAAGTTATGCCCAATTCTTTTTGAACTTCTTGTCCCCTACAAAATAAAACAATCATGATATTAATCTTTCAATGCTGAGAACTGAACTCTATTCCTGGACTCAATGACAATGTTTTGCTCGCCTTTATACTTTCTTACAACCCAGTTTTTATTCATACCAAAACCATAAATAATGTCTTAAAAAACTCAAAATCTCCAAACTGATGATCATCATAGTATTTTAATACTTAGGCATTTATAAACATTTCATACACATTTATTGACAGTGTTTCTTTTCAGTTTCAGTAAATGTGCTTCAAAACTAAAGTAAATATGATTAATTTGCTACACTTATCACAATGGCAACAGATTCACTAACCACAAAGAAATATATCATATTCAAACATTGCTTTCTGGATAACAATAATTCAGCTTTCTGGAAGCACAATAACAAATACGTGTACAACGAACTTACTTTGCCATGTTCATCCTTGCTATCTCAATGCTTGTTCCCTTCTAACAGCCAGCCTTTTGTCTATTAGATAGGTTCTGACAAAACAATTCTTGTTCAAATAATTTTCGTATTGTATGAAATTTCATCATAAAGGTTAGAATACTTTTTTTTATAATTTTCGTCAAGTTTTGTCATATAAGTTCTAATTTTGGTTTTGTGTTCAAATAGATTCCAATTGGATCTTTTTTTGCTAACACAGTTTAAATTATTAACGGTCATGAACAGTGACTGTCACGTGTCACTTCGTGAATTTTTTTGAATTTTTTTTATTTTTTTTTATTTTTTGAATTTTTTGAATTTTTGAATATTTTTATAATTTTTTAAAGTTTGTACTTTATTGAGTTTTCAAAATTCGTGCTCTAATAAATTTTAAATTTTTTATTTTATTGAGTCTTTGAAATTTAAAAACTTTTCAATTAAGATCTCTACAATTACATGTGACCGTTAATCTTGTGATATGACACTTATACTGTTTTTATTTTTATGAATATTGTCACATAACATTTTGTTACAAAAACCCAAGATCTTTTTCAAATATTTATTATATTTAATTAAAATAATTTTTAAATTTAATTAAAATTTTAAATTTTAAAATTTTAAAAAATTATAAAAATTATAAAAATATAAAACATCTAACTGTAAAATTAAGAAAACAAAATTATAAAATTTAAAGTTATAAAATATAAAATTACAACAATTAAAAAATTCTAAAAATATAAAAATATATAATTTTATAATTAAGAAATTATAAAACATACAAATATAATTTTTATCTTTTTTATAAAACTATAAAACTGTAAAATTATAAAATAAAAATTATATTTGTATATTTTATAATTTTCTAATTAAAATATTTTTATAATTTTGTAATTTTGTAATTTTTCTAATTTTATATTTTTTAATTTTAATTTTTTTTATAATTTTTCAGTTACATATTTTATACTTTTGTAATTATTTATTTACTTTAAAAATTATTTTTGTAAAATACAGTAAATATTTGGAAAAGATCTTTTGTAACAAATATTATGTGGCATTATTATGGAAAGTGACAATGCAAGTTAACTAATACATCAGAGTTAACCGTCACACCTAAGTGTAGGGACTCAATTGAAAAATTTTAAAATTTTAAAGAGAGACCACAAAATTTTATTAGGGACTCAATTGAGAGTTCCCAAATTTATCAAGGACTTAAAACATAATTAAGAATTTATTTTAATGTATAAAATTTTTAAATTAAATTTTAAAAATATTAGCCAACTTAAAATATTTAAATAATGTATATTGTTAGAGGTCCCAAGAGTCCAAAGTGTGAGGTTGTGAGTGAGAAGAATTTCAAATTTCACTTATTTTGAGGGTATTTGAATTTCAACTAATTTAGCAATTGAAATACTAAAAAAAAAATGTTTGCCTTTTAAATGCTTTTTAATTTCTCTATCTAAAGAAAGCATTTCATTACAAAGAATTTCAAATTCTTCAAATAAATGAATCATCCTCTTGAATTGCCTAATCCAAACACATTATAAAGTTAAAATAGGCAAGAGTTTGCAAAGTTACCTTGACATGTATTAGTAGAAGCTTGAGTTCTTTTCTATTGATGATCTACTTACTAGACTTTTCTATTAGTTCTTTAGTGTTTGAAGCGCCCTACAAATAAACGCAAGTGCCTAGTCCCGCCGCAAGAACATTTTGTGAGGACAATTCTACAAGATTCAACTAAAAGTCATCATGATGATACAGCATCCAAAACCAACACAACCTTATTTGAATTTAGCAATCAACAATAAGGTTCAAAAATCCAATATAATAAAAAGAAATAAATGAAAAAAACTAAAAAATTCATGAAGGAAAAGTAATTGTAGAGGGTAGAGGCAAGAAGCGATGTTGGCCTATGAGTTGGGTTTTTGCTCTCTAAGGATAGCCTTAGCGCAAGTGACCCACAAAAGGATTTGATGTCACGAAGGTGGTGCACAAGGTTGATAAGGATTGACATAGAGGAGGAAGGTGAGAGTCATTAGGATTTTTACAATAATCCTTTTGCCAAAACCCAATAAAAGAGAAGGAATGTGTGTTAAAGAGAAGGAGTGCACGTTTCTGAACGAGGAAAATGGTGTATGGAGGTGAAATGGGTGGGATTATCTCATCTTATAATTTTTTTACTCGATCCGTACCTAAATTTCATACATAACACATGGCTAACTTACATACGGATTTACATCTGCATGTAATACTAATTTTATCTACTGATTCAAATTTGTATGTAATAATCAGTAGGAAAATCAATAATTTCTTGTAGTATCCTCAACGATTATTCATTCCCTCATACCTCTATTATGGGTTAGATATTGTAATATTATATATTTGTTAAAAATTTAATTAGCATTTCTTATTTTTAACCACTAGATAGTATTTTTTTAGTGATTTAGATTATGTTGTGAGTATTTAGAAATATTTGCTTAATTCAAATGTGTTGTGAGCATTATGTTGACTTATTGGAACTATTTTTATTAAGATTTGTTTAGAATGATGAACTGTTGTCCTGAATGGTCATAAGATGAGTTATGAAAATTTGTGTATAAATTATGCTTTTAAAAGAATAAATTTGAATTTAAGAAAAAAAAACACTTATAACGATAGTTTTACAACAATTATCGTCGTTTATACTTTTAATGATGATTCTTTACAACAATTGTCTTCGTTTATATTTTTATTGACGATTTTTTACAACAACCGTGGTTGTTTGTCGAATTAATTTTTTATTTATTTATTTTTTACTATTGTGCACAATAGTTCTCATTGACCATTGCTATTTTAAGTTTTGATGACGACTTTATAAATTGTCATCGTTTGTTTGAATTTTTAACAACGACTAAAACAATGATTGGTTTAAAACCTATAGTTACAAGCCTATTTTAATTGTCATTGATGGGCCAATATGCAATAGTGTTTCATCATATATATGTAATTTACACTATGAGCATTAACACATCTCACAAAAACATAATAAAACAATAAGGTTCTCTTACCTGAACTTATGCTCTTTTCTTTTTCAAGTTCCATCAATTAGAATTCTCAAGAGATGTTCTATCTATACAAAAAAATAAAATCTCATATCAACAATCTGAACACACCCTAGAGATCATTGACATGTAGAGGCTCATCTTGAACTAGAAAGAGTCACATGCAAACAAATTTTTTCCACATGCAAACATATCATTGACCTCACTCAAAAGAGAGATAGAATACAAATTTACTTTAATTCACACCCTGATCGGTTAAGATAATAACCCTTTACACCTAACTCTTATGATGCTTGATCTTCAAATAAATGAGTAAAGTGATTAAAATTCTTTCTAGAATGTAAAGGAAAAGAAAAAAAAAACATATTTCAAAGAGATAATAACTTTTATAAAATGAACTTTAATTAATTTATTTTTAATTTATACTTTTAATAAAATAATAAATTGAGTCTCATTCATATAGTCTACTATAATTCATCTACATACATCGTCTGCCTTTCGTATACTCTCACTTTTATTATTTTTTAGTTAACGATACTACATTAATTATTTTATTACTAATTAAAAAACTTAAATATTATAATTGAATCACACTTTATTTTATTAAAATAGTCTATTTGATAAATAGATATAAACGTCATTTTAAACCCGTCTAAAAATATGAAATTGGGATTTTGTATTCTTAATGCAGGTATTATACTTCAACTTGAATTCTAAACGATCCGAGTGAAAAGGTAATAAGGTAAATTAAAATTTGTTAATTGAATTTAATTGAAATTAAAATTAATTTGTTGAGAATATACGAATATAAATAAATGAGTGTGACAAAAAGCCTAAGTTTAAATATCTATTAAATGCACTTGAAATTGACAAAAGTAGAAGAAGGAATAATAACTATTCCTATATAATTAAATTACGTATTTCGTATAAGGCAGACAGTCACATCATATTGCTCCTTTTATAGTCCAAAATAACAAACTTTTTTTTTATGAAAAAAGAATCATCTCACAAATTACACTTATTTTTCTCATAATTTGTATTATTTGCAGAAAGATTTAACTTCGTATACGATATCCAATATAATTTTTTTCATGTAAATGAAAAATATACTAAAATTGAATAAAAAATACTTTAGTGTCAATACAACTTTAATGATTTTTTAATTTTATTCCTTTTGCCTTCATCCTTAAAATTTTGGAAATATTGTTATGTTAACTATTATATATAGAAGAGTAGCATATACTAGCTAGTATTTATGTTACAATGTTATGTTTCGAAAATAAATGATGTTTGAAAGTAATGTTATTTAATTTAGTCATTTGAAAATAAATTTTAAGAATGAAAACATGATTTAAACTTTTAGAGCAAATAAAAATAAACTAAAAATATCAGAAACTAAAATGAAATCATCATTTTATAGAAATTAAAAATAATAATTTGAAATTTTATAAGGATTAAAATAAAATAAAAACTATATACACAAGTCAAAATCATACAGACTATAAAAAGTTCATTCAAAATACTTAATTGTGCTTCAACCCACATACGTGACTCCTAACCAACTACAAACATTTTGACACCGTTAAAACAGGTACGTCGTCCTTGGTTGTATAATAACACACGTACTCTAACACAACAACATCAACAACAAGGTATTAGTTTGTAGCGCAAAAATGGGACTCCTCAGACAGTTTTTTGTTGCTGTGATTTCATTGTCAGTGGCAGGTGCCGAGGAAGCAAAATCCTCAGAAAGTTGTGGTTTTGCAGCCATATTCAACTTCGGTGACTCCAACTCAGACACTGGATGCATGTCCGCAGCATTTTACCCTGCAGCTTTGCCTTATGGCCAGACCTTTTTCCATGAGGCTGTTGGGAGAGCTTCTGATGGTCGCCTTATCATAGATTTCATTGGTAATCACTCTATTTTTCATCACTAAATTATTACATTCATGTTTTCTTTTTACATTCTAAAATTTGTAAGATGATGTTTGCACTTCGTTTATATATTATGAAATCATCTTTTGATCAGAAACTTCCAACATATATATATATATATAATGCAGCGAAGCATCTAGGTTTGCAGTACTTGAGTGCTTACATGGACTCAGTTGGATCAAGTTATGAGGAGGGTGCAAACTTTGCTGCAGCATCATCAACTATTAGAAGGCAAAACAGAACCTTCTTTGATGGTGGTAGTCCTTTCAGTCTTGAAATTCAGGTTGCACAGTTTATCCAATTTAAGACACGCACCGCCAGGCTCTACAACAAAGGTTTTTCTGTTCCATTACTTTAATTAATTGCATCACAAATACATTGACTGTTACATGTTAACACGCACGTAAATGCAACTAATGCAGGACAGGGAAATTCCTTCCCAAGGCCAGAGGACTTTGCCAAGGCCATCTACACATTCGATATTGGCCAAAATGACATTGCTGCTGCTCTTCAGGGAATGAGCCAGGAAAATTCTCAAGCAGTGATCTCAGACATAGTGGACCAATTTTCAAACCAGCTTATAGTAAGTTTTTTTTTTTTTTGTCTTGTTTTTTCTACTGTAGCAGAGTTCTTAACAGAAAACACACGTTTCAGTATTTATACAACGAAGGAGCGAGAACATTCTGGATCCATAACACAGGTCCCATAGGGTGCCTACCAGTGGCCATGCCTATACACAATGCCTACAATTATACTCCAGTGGATGGATATCTTGATCAAAACGGCTGCGTCGTGTATCAAAACGACATGGCCAAAGAGTTCAACACAAAGCTCAATGATACAGTGGTCAAACTAAGGGCACTGTACCTGGATGCTTCATTTGTGTATGTGGATATTTTCTCTGCTAAGTATGAGCTAATCAGCAATGCTAAGAAAGAAGGTAAAAAGGTGATTATTATGTGGAAAATATAAAAGTGGACGTAACTCATAAATTGTTTTTATCTTGATTGGCAGGATTTGTTGAGGCATCTGAAATCTGTTGTGGGTATCATGAGGGTGGCAATCACTTTTTCTGTGGAGATTACAATGCCACCATTAATGGTAGAGAAGTTCATGTTGGTTCATGCCAAGATCCTTCTTCACGCATTAGCTGGGATGGTGTTCATTACACCGACGCTGCAAATAGCTGGATCGCAAATCGCATTATCACTGGATCATTCTCGGATCCACCACTTCCTATTACACGTTCATGCTTGTTAGCTTAATACAGAGTACTGCATGTACCCAGGGCGCACTTAACTTCTTTTTAATACTTTCTAAAAATAAGGTATAGAAAGACTGCATTTGAACGGGTGTTTTTCATATTTTATCACTTAAAAATTGTTGAAATTATTATTATTAAGTCTTATTAAATGATTTGGTCCGTGAAATTTCTTGTTTTTTCAAAAATCATTGAGTATTTCATGTAGTAGCGATTCCAGACTTGAGCTCGGTGACAGAATAGGTAGATTCACAATAGCTAACATTCGTTGTCGGACTCTGCCAGAGAAGTTGTCTACACTACTATCAAGCGAAAATGGGATTGAGTTATGCAAACGGGTGCAGTTAATCCACGAGGGAATGAACGTCTTATCATGATAACATTATATCACTTTAAGAGCAGCCAATGTTTCAAAAATAAAAATTAAGTGGAATTATTACATCACAACAAAGAAGAAATGAAGTGAAGAAGCTTCAAACACAATTTAAAGACTATGGAAAATATATACACCAGAAATGCATAAAAAATTAGATTTTTTTTTCTTAAATATTTCTCTTAATCTTTGTTATAATTCCTTTTGTAAAAAACTATACAGAAAATATAGTTTTCTGTTTTAGAGCAGAAATGCAAGACACATAAGGCTAACTCTTATAAATAAGGTTCTTATTTGGATAAATATGTGTACAATGTAAAATTAAATTAATGCGAAAAAAAAATAAGTACTAGCATTCAGGCCATGGTCACTATCATCATAATCCTTTTGATGTGTTTTTTTTTTTCAAATTCTCACCCTCTAAAATTTAATGGTATAATATAAGGTAAAAGAGAGCAGATTTTGACCCAAAGCACATAATATCTCTAAAATGTATAGAGTTCTCTACCAGAGTAGTTGTCATAATAATAAATTGTTGTCAATTATATGAGATTACAATATCAAAATTTATACTACAATCATAAAATTGATTGACAAATAGACCACGTATATGGAAATAATTGACCATATGAATATCTCATTATCACACATATCAATATTTAGGAAATTTCCAACATTCTCCTACTTGGTCCATTTATCCCATTATCAATCAATACAAGAAACTAAGTACAAGGATCATGATGACAGTCCTCCAAAAGTCAGTTTTATCTTTGTATCACAATATATCAAATCTCTCATCAAAGACTCTTAACTATAATGAATAAACTATATTTTTATTCTGGGTTAAATGAAATTTCTCAAAATAAACAAATATGTATACAACAAAATGAGAAAAAAATTGAATAAGAGTTTTATCAAAGTAAAAATAGTAATTGTCACAACATGTAACCAAGTCTCATTTGCGTTAAATGATCTTAAAATTCTTTAATGGTATTCCTTTAGTAAAAGGATCAACAATCATCGAATTAGTGATAACGTGCTCAATGACCACTTAAAACGTTTTATTATGGATAGATATTTAATGTCAATGTGCTTAATTTGACTTCCAGTTCTATTATTCTTAGCCATAAATAATGCAACCGAGTTATCAAATATAACTTCAATGGCATAACAATTGAATCCACAACTCTAAACCCAGATATAAAAGTCTTCAACTATACACCATGTGAAGTAGTCTCAAAACAAGAAACAAACTCAACCTCTATGCTGGAAGTAGCAATCATGGTCTGCTTTTTGTTGCTTCAAAATATAGCTCCACTAATTAGCATAAAAATATAACCAGATGTTGATTTTAAGGTATTAATGCAACTAACAAAATCTAAATAGAAGTAGTTTATCACCTCCATCAATTTTTCTATATATGAGCATGAGATCCTTTAGTCCTTGATGATATTTGATTACCTTCTTTGCAACTTTCTAGTGGTCAACACTTGGATTACTCTAATATCTTCCTAAAACTCCAACTATGAAATGTTATGTCTGGTGCAAACCTAAGCATACATTAGACTTCCAACAATGAAGCATTCTTCATTTGTTCCCGTTCAAGATAATTTTTGGCTCTAATCTTATATTCTAATTATTGTAAATACACTTCATAATCACTAGAAATTGTTGATTGATCCTTTTATCTTTGTAGATCTTCTTAATGTTGCTTAACTACCTTGATGAGAAACTTGTTGTTTAACTAGTTCCTCAACAACTTGATCTATCTCCAACAATTTGTGGAACTTGAATAATTGGTTGTCTAATATGCTCTTAAAACAATTGAGCATGAACGACAACCAGTCTATTATTTGATTTAGAGGGTTGAACTTCATTATGATTATTTTGAATTAAATCACTCCCACTAATCAATTTATAAGAAATTTTACATTCCTTGATTCCACAATTCTAGTTAATGTGATCCCAATAAGCCTAAGCCCAAATGCATCAACAAGCCTAAGCTCACCTCGAGGCCCAATCACTAGAAGCATGATGAAAAAGATCCACATGGGCCTCTCACAAGATGATCAAGTCAATCATGGGCTTTCCACTTTATTCACATGGGCCAAAGAAATCTACAAAATATGAGTTGATGCATGGAAGACCGTAGTTTAGATTTAAATTGGGCCATTTTTTAGGTCTTGTTTTTCTAGAATAATAAGTCAAACAATGTGTAGTTGAATTGATAAAATTGGGCTTGACTAAGCCCAATAGGAGATCTGGCCATGAGCTACCAAAGGTCAAAGGTGGACTAAGTGAAAGTCAACATTCCTTCCTACACCTCATGGATCATGCATCCCATGGAGCCAAGTCCACACTCCACCCATGCGCCTCTCTTCATCCAAGGGTTAAGAGAGTGTCTTCTTTTCCAAGTTTTCATCCAAAGGCTAGGAAGATGCCTCCTTCTCCAAGCCACCATCCAAGGGTGATGATTAAAGCTTCTCCTCCAAGCTTGATCTAAAGGGCCAAGAATTAGTCTAGCTTTTAGGCTCACATATAAAAGCCAAAAGTAGACCATTTGTACATTTTAACTCTTGAAATTTCTAATAGAATGTTTGTGTTGAGATCACTCTACTCTTCTATTATTTTGAGAGCATACATGGCTAACCTTCTTCTTCATCTCCTCTAGCCACCTTCCATACCATAGCTCCACTTCTAATTTTCATCTTCACCAAAAACCTCCATGGCCTAGAGCTCTTCTTGCTCTTATCTTCATTTCAGCTGCATTTCATCTACTTTTTGGTGTCTTCCATGGATTTCTTTCCTCTCCTACACCAAGGACGTCCATCACTAGTGTTATAAGATGGACAATAAAACATTATAACCTTTGAACTTTTTCAGCATATCCAATAAAATATCGACTAATAGTCTTAGGTTCTAGTTTATTCTCTTGTGGGTTATAAAATGTCACTTCAAATGAGTATTCCCAAAGGTGTATATGTCGAAAATTGGGTTTCCAACCTTTGAATAATTCAAAAGGTGTTCTTAAAACAACCTTGGTTAGAACTCGATTTACTATATACATTATCATCTTAAGTAGGGATGTCAACAAGGCGGGTAGGTACGAATAGTAGCTCCTTCATACCCTACCCGCAGGATAAATATCCGTCCCATACCCGTATCCATATCCGTCGGGTATCCGTTATACGGGAACCCGCCTTTTTTTTTCATATATGCGAGTATCCACGGGTACCTGCGGGTATTTACAAAATTATTTAAAAACAAATATTTAATTATAAATTCAAATAAAATAAAATAAAATACATTATTGTCATAAATTTTAAATAAAGTTCAAATAAACTCAAGTTCATACAAGTCCAAATAATTATAATAATAAATATAAAGCAATTATTATAATAATAATAAATAATAAAGTCAAGTTCATACACCTTTTTTTTTCTACTTCTCTATTTTCACTATAATTTTTTTTTAATTATATTTTCCACTCTAACCTATTATAGTTTTCGTTATAACTTTATAAAGGATTTTTGAATTACTGATATTTTTCTTCATCTGATATCGATAACACTGATTATAAATCGGATTAAGGTCATAAAACTTAAATGCAACATTCATAGGTGTAGGTTTAAAATAAATAATAGGTTAAAATACTCTGTTAGTCCTCGTTTTCGTCGCAGAATCTCGATTTGGTCCTCGTATTTTTATTAGTCTCAATTAGGTCCTCATTTTTGTACATTAGTATCAATTATGTCCTTTCCGTTAGTAGAGAACTAACACCATTAAGTAGGTGTCACGTGTCAGGTCCTCGTTTTTTTGAATTTTTTTATTTTATTTTAATTTTTTAATTTTTTTTAAAAAAATATTTATGCCACGTGTCATGTCTGTAGTGTGCCACGTGTCAATCTAATATGATGACACGTGTCAAATTAATGTATGAATCTCAATTTAGTCCTCATATTTGTTAAATTGATTTGATTTGAGTCCCAATTTTTTTTAAAAAATTTTCAATTTCAGGCACTCCAAATTTAGACCAAATTTTACTTTTATGTAATGTTATGATTATTTTTATTAAAATTGATATTTTTATTAAATATTTTAATAATATTAATTATATT
>Ga0214543_1003868_pt1 | contig 28811 bp, 28 predicted proteins | sample CNSS2metaG_FD_160094 | JGI IMG/M metagenome (GOLD analysis project Ga0214543, IMG submission 160094) | Root nodule microbial communities from cowpea collected in UCLA plant growth center, Los Angeles, California, USA - CNSS2 | ecosystem: Host-associated > Plants > Roots > Nodule | place: USA... | reverse complement strand
AATCATTCGAGGCTTAAATTACATACAAATTCTTAGTTGTATATTCATTCATATTCAAATATTATCATCATCACTAAACAACACATACTCAGATAAAAGAAAAAGATCTAGTCAGCTCCCCTTACCTATTATTTTAGCTTCAAACAATTCCAAATGAATTCTTCGTTGTTTCCCAAAGCTCTCCTTCTTGCCTCCACTCCAATTCCCTCTCTGGATTGCAATTCTCCGCCCTCACTTGACACACACTATGACTCTCTGTTTTCCCCACTCACTCTTCTCTCTCTCCCCAAATTCAGCCCAAAATAAATAACACAATTGATAAAAACGAGATTAATTTAAATTCAAGGTTTTATGACCATTATTTTTTATTATTGCACCCTAACTGCTACCTCTCTGGTTTCTCATGGGATTTCTACAGTTTCTAGATTTTTCCATCACTGAGCAAAAATATATAAAAAAAATAAAAGGCCTACTTTAACCAAGACTCGAACCCACAACCTTTCAACCCATCAAACATATGCACACCAACAAACCATCACATTATTCCTGTCAATTCACACGTTCATACAAGGTTAAAACATGTTTTCGCATTCATAATATTTTGGTAAAAACACAATTAAAATAACATTAATGCCACACACTAGATTTGAACCCAAGTCCTCTCAATAGAACTAAGTACTATCAACCATTTCAGCTAGTACTATTTCTTATATAAGACTTGTCAAGAAATGCTCTTAGGTTATTCTCAACCCACAATTACTTGTACTTTATTAATTATTAATTGTATGAATTTCCTGGGTCTTACAATTTCTATCTCTCACACTCACATCGTTTGTAACGTGCATCGATTTCGTCGCAGACAAGCCTGAACTAAAATAATAAAAACTCTCTGTCTACCAATTTTTATTGTTATGTTTGCATTAATGACCAATATGTTGATGCTTAAGAATGATCAATGACCATATTTATGTCTAGCATGTGAAATTAAAAGTTGTTTTATGCTATTCAGGTTTCCCAAACTATTTTTCGTATTAGCTGGCACTCCCACATATGCACCATATCTAGAACATGTAATTAAAGATCATAAATTGGTTTTCCAAACTATCTTTCAGATCAGTATGGGCACCTGCATGTGCAAAATTCATAGATTATGCAGTTAAAACAAGAATAAAACATAAGATGTTATGGAAAAGAATTATATTAAATGGAGAATTCACAAAGAATTAAGAATACATTACACCCAAACCCCATGGATGAGGGAGTTAGCTACTCCTAGGCATACTGAATACTAGAATGATGTTGAATTTGAATGCCTCCATCCATCAGAATGCCCTTCTACCTGTGTCTTTCTCTCCACTTTTGCCCTTCTAGAATGATATCAATTTTCTTTCTCTCCACTTGTGTCTTTTTTTTTACCTATGTCAGGCCCTCTATTTGTAGAGTTTTATAATTGGACTAGGCCTAAAATTTGGACTTGATTTGGTACTTGAATAAATTGTAAGAGATAATACTTGATATATACTTTAAATCATTAGAGATTCCATATCTTTGAATTATTCTTCAATTATTCTGACTTGTAATTTGAGTAACCAACTTTGTGGATATCTGATATTGTTGATAATCATTGGCTATTCCATATTCCACCCATTCTCTTGATAATCTTCCCAAATCTATTAGATTTCCACTTAATTGCAAAATACAATCCACACATTTATCTTTTCCACTTTTATTGAATAAAACCTAAAATATCAAATAAAATCCAAAAATAAAATAACAATAAGATATAAAAATAAATAAAATAAAAACATGATAATGTCAATTATCAAAATACCCCAAACTTAAATATTTTCATGTTCTCATGAAAACTTAATTTTTTTTTATTTTGAAAACTCTCATTAACTAATCACAACATTTCCAAACCACTTGACTTTTCAATCCTAATTGTGCCATATCAATGAATTTTCAATGTAGCTACAAGTTGGGGACATGATAGTATGATTTTCATGCATGCATTTCAATCCACAATCATGATAAGAATTAATACCAGACTATTGAAATAACTCCCAACAATTCCATGTTTCACTCAGTATGCATGTGTATAGTACAATGATCCTCACTCACACTCAGCATGTTATAAAACCACTTCATTAACTTTTGCCCATCATCTAAGCTATAAAATTCACATCTTAGGTAAGATAAAAAGGTCTTTCATAGGCTTATAATAAGGCTTGGCTAGAAGAAATATTTGTCATTCCAAGAATTCAAAAACATCATTAAGCCTAAAAGAACAATCACATGTGTATGCTCCACATTTTTCATGCAACATTTTCTATCACATAAAACTGTTGTCTTTTTTCTCAGGGTAGGCTTTTGTAAAAAGCCTACCCCAAACTTATTCAATCTCATACGCTTATGGGTGGGAGGGTGTTTGCACCCTACCCCAAATTGATCTCATCTCATACCTTAATTCAATTAACAAGTAACTATTATCTATGCTAAGGTGCGAGACAAAATGTATTTGCTTTAAAGGCTAAAGGCTAAAGAATGAAACAATTATGGTCAAATAAGGTAACAACAGATAAGTAACTTTTGGGTTGACTATTTGGCTAAGTGGCTTTACATATCAAACAATGCCTTTATCCTTTCTTAACCAATTAGGTGATTTTATTAACAAGAATCCTGCAAAAGTAAATTTCATGGCAATAACTGCTTCCCTTACAACTCTTTATACACAAGATCACAATACTAAAAATGTTCAAAATTCTGGTTTCACTCTCATGTTTGAAAAAGGATGAACTATCATATCATCATAACGTACTATCTTTCACTCAAAGCATGTCACAAAATATTGCAATCAATATGCACAATCAGGATGTAATACAATCAATGCTTTATGTATATTTCAATTTAATTGATAATTACATTAGTTGACAATGCACATTAAGAAAATGATTGGTTTAAGATGAAGCTTAAGATAATGGCATACACATGCAAACAAAAATACAATGCAGAAACAAAAGAAATTAATTAAAATGACTTAAAGCAACAACACAAATCAAGAAAACTCATTTTTCTTCGTTGGGTGAGTTTGGCCTACTCGTTGGGCAAATTGATTCACTTGATGAATCATCAAGATAATGTACAATGGTGAGACTATGTATCTCACATCGCATGTAAGGCTTAAGTCTTTTGCCATTTACCACCCAACTCCTCTTTGTATCTTCAGAATCTGGATCCATAAGCTCTGCTACACCATGTGGCTTGACCTCTTTCACTATGAATGGACCCAACCATTTGGATTTCAGCTTTCCTAGAAATAATTTAAATCTTGAATTGAATTGTAATACCTGCTAACCTAGATAAAATTCCCTTTTCAATAGCATTTGATCATGATATCTTTTAATTATCTCTTTGTAATTTTTAGAGTTCTCATAAGCATGTTGCCTCATCTCTTCCAACTCTAGCAATTACAATTTTCTTTTTTCAGCGAGCAAATTGCTTCTCCTTATCTTTCTTTGAAGGAACTAGTGGGTATGGAAAAGTTTTTTTCACACATTTTCTTTGCTTTTCTCCTCATCTTTCTCCTGTTGGTTTCCTTTTTCATCTCTCTCCTCATTGTTTTCACTTTTTTTTTTCTTTCTTACTTTTTTCATTCTTTTCAAGTTTTTCCTCATCACTCTTATTTTCCTCACTCTATATATTTTTGTCAACCTTTCTTTTTTCTACTCTTTTCTCCAATACCTTTCCACTCTGAGTTGTGATAGCCTTACATTCTCCTTTGGATTGACCTCAGTGTTGGCTCTAAACTTTTTTAATTAATTTTTCCACTAACTTTTGTGCCAATTGACTCATATGTGTCTCCATAGCTCAAATGGATGCCTTTGTGCTCTTGTGATTGGACTTGCATGAATTGTTGAAATGTTTCTTCCAATTCTAATGTCCTTTCATGCAAAGAGGGTTGTTGATGTTGTAAAGGTGGCCTAATGGAAGGTCTACCTTGTCCCATGCTTGGATGAGACTTTCATCCTTGATTATAATTCCAATAATTTCCTTACTAACCTTGATTTCCCATGTAATTTGCCTCCTCATTAGGCTGGCTTTGCATCTCACATTCTCCATTAACATGATCTCCTCCCTACAACACACAACTTTGTAATGATTATTGGTCTTCAGGTTGAAAGGCATTTTGAAGCTCTTGTGGAAGTGCTGAAAGTTGCTTCATAAGAACTTTCATTTGTTGAGTCATTAGCTTGTTTTGAGCTAATAACCATATTGAGTTTGTAGCTCCAATACATCTCTTTTATGCGCTTGAATTCTCTCATTCTGCACTACATAGTCATTGGATGCCATCTTCTTTATTAACCCCTTCGTCGCCTCAGGTGTCTTGGACTTGATCTATGTTGGTTCATCAAATCCAGGGATATGAGTCTTTCTAAGCAATCCTTTGAATCTCTACCATGGTTGACTTAATGTTTCATATAATCTTGGTAGAAGGGAAATATCTCTTGTTTCCCTTTATTACCTTTGACTGTGACTGAGGGAAAAATTTGTGAAGAAACTTTGTAACAACATCATCCCAAACAGTTAGGCTATTCTTAGGGAAAGTGTAAGACCCGTGAAAATTAATTAATTAAATAATTAATTAATTAATAAATGCGAGTAGGAAGAGCCTTTATGGCATTAAATATTGTTGGAGGTGACGTGGAAAAGTTCTAGCTCATGTGGTTGAGAGTACTTTAATTGTGTGAGAGGACTTGGGTTTAAGTCCTATGTATGCTTGTTGCGTGTTAATTGATTTATTAGTATTTTTGATAATATAATTGTGATTAGTGAGTGATATTATAATAGTTATCACCAAATGTGAATTGGCATAGTGGTTGTGCTTTGGCATTATGAGTGGAGGGTCACGAGTTCAAACCTTGATGGACTTAAGGTAGACTTTATTTTTGCTAAATCCAGTTTGGGGTGGATGTGAAAAGGTAGAGGGAGGGCAGCCAAGAGGGGCTGAAAAACCATCAAATAATTACCCTTGAATGAGAATTTAACACCCTATTAAGCCCTTTTTCGTTTTAGTCTTTAAACCCTTAATTAAGACACATATAAAAGGGCCAAATTGGGGGAAAAAAGGGCTTTTGGCAGTGCTGAACTTTGACTCTGAGAGAAGGACGAAAATTGGGCTGTGAGTTGTGAGTTCAGGTGCGCAAAAGGTGAATTGGAAGGAGGCTTGAGGAGAAGCATTATTCTCTCTCAATTTTTGATCTATAATTCTAGGTTAGGAGAGCTGTATTTTGAATATGTAAATTTCATGATGTGAATTATGGTTTTGTGTCATTGCCTTCTCAATTACAATATAATTGTGGTGAATTCGTGTATGTGTAATCGAAATAATGATTGGCTGGATGGTTATAGGTTGTAAAACCCTTTTATGCATTATATGTTTTAGGAATGAGGGTTTTTGGTATGGAATGGTTGTGAACGCTTAAACAATGTGTCTTGGTAGTTTAATTTGGATATAAAGCGTGATTCTAAAGTATATTTGCCATTACATTGTGTTAGTAATGGTTGGTTGGAGTTTTGGTATTGTTTTTGGTGAAATGTGTGCGTGAACAGAGAGGAAACTCCGCAAGTCTCGCTTGGGCGAGTCCATCTCGTCTAAGCAAGAGTTGCAGAACCTCGTTTCTGATTTTGGCTCGTGCTGCTCACTCAGGCGACCTGGATGGGTTTTGAGCTACTGACATTCTCGCTTAGGCGAGAATGGCTCGCCTAAGCGAGGTCGCGATGAAAACTTGTACCATTTTGAGCGTGACTTCTCGTCTAGGCAAGAAGATTGAGTTCTAAGCAATGGACACTCTCGCCTAGGCGAGAGTGGCTCGCCTAAGCGAGTTCACGACATTGAAATGATGAATTTCTCATTAAATCCTCGTTCAGGCGAGGTGTGTGTGTTGTTTTGAGCGAAGGTATGGCTTGCCCAAGCGAGATAACGTGGAGAAGCCACTGTTTTAAGCTCACTCAGGTGAGGTGGACTAGCCTAAGCGAGGCTAAGGGTTTAGCTTGGGCGACGGTCCCTGGCTTAAGCGAGTTTATGCGAATTGCCATGTTTGTATGTGCTTTATGTGTTGGTTTGGCTACTTTTTCCTAAGTATAGGAAGTATATGCATGTGGTGGTGGTGTCGGGCTTGAAGGACTAAGTCCAATAGGGGTCTGGAATGTGCTTGTTGGTTGGACGCATGATGGGCATGGAACTGTGTAGTTCCCGTCGGCTACTAAGTGGAGAGGAGTCCTTAGTATGGTGATTACATGCGTCGGACGCACGATGGGCAAGGAATATTTAGGTTCTCGTTGGCTATTGTTGGGTGAGGAGTCCATAGTATGGTGATTGCGTGCGTGCTAGGGTCCAAGTTAAGAAGACTTGGATGATTTACTATAGACGAGGAGTCTGTACGGCAAGACTATGAGCAGGATAGGCTCATAGGGTTGGACCACGAATGGGTTAGTTTCGTGGGAGTGTAGTGAAGTCCCAAGACCTAGTTCATGTATATGACTCATTAAAGACTATGAGGTCATGGATGGGAAATTTGAAAACAATGAAATATTTAGTGATGTTAATTTTGGGATGGGTGGCATATTTATTTCATGTATATTTTTATATATTGTGCATAACTCACCCTTTCTGTGTGTGTGTGACGATGATCGGATAACTTGTTATCCAGGAACAGATGATTTGACAGGTAGGCCAGGAGATGCTTAGAGGCGGAGTGCAGGGGCTACCTGGGTTTTTTAGAAGATTTTTATACTTAGAGTTTTGATGTAAAAATTTATTATGTTGAATTTTTGATGGATTTTGTAATACTATAATTGTGAGCATATGAATTATATTATAGTAAAGTTTTTAATTTCCCGTGTTTTGGGAAATGGTATTATATTAAATGAGGTTTTATTTTCACTTCCTATTTTATTTATTTAAAATTAGTAATATTCCTTAGGGATGTTACAATTTGTATCAGAGCAAAAGTTTTGAAAATATTTTAAAAATATTTTGGGGCTTTTGGGGAGTGAGCATACTGTTTGATTGTGTGTGTGATTTAGTTGTATGTTGGTAAGAGATGAGTGGTTTTGTTTAACTAAGTGAATTGGTTTTAATAGTTGTAATGTGGCATATCCAGGCAATGACTGCTAAAAGGAGGAGAAGAGGTAGTGGTGCTGATGACATCGCGAGGCTATTCACCGGATGGTGGATGCGATGCAGACACCGATAGCAGCGCAGCCTAGAACGGTGATTGCACCAGTTAGGGTGCCGATTGTGGAGGACTTCCTGCGCCACAAGCCAACGGAGTTTACTGGCAAAGCTTCTCCTAATGAAGTGGATGCATGGCTACGCAAATGTGAGAAGATCTTCAAGGTGATGAACTGCGAAGATGAGCAAAAGTTGTTGTTTGCTACCAATTTGCTGAATGAGGATGTTGAATATTGGTGGGCAGGCATGCAACAACAGATGGGGACTAGGGAAGAGTCAGTGACTTGGGCTAACTTCAGGACTCAGTTCCTGGAGAAATACTTTCCAAATACAGCTAGATAGGACAGGAAGGCTGAATTCCTTGCATTACAGCAAGGGGACATGACAATGTAGGAGTATGTCAACAAGTTCAAACATCTGGCAAGGTACTACTCACAGGACATTATCGAGGAGTAGAGGTGTTTGAAGTTTGAGTAAGGACTCAAACATGAGCTGAAGAAGGTGGTAACACCTCTGAGAGAGAAGGTTCCAAGTCTTGGTGGAACAGGCCAAGAGTGCTGAACAACTGGAGAAAGACCCTAGTCCAGTTGTTCGACATCAGAGGAATGTCGCAGAGGCGAGGTAGATGAAAAAGCCTTACAGCCGACCACAGACATCTCAGGGTCCCACTTGCTACTAGTGTGGCGGACCCCATTTGAAAAGAAATTGCCCACAACTTATAGGTGGAGTAGGAGGGCCAGGCAACCGTCGCAAGTGTTTCATATGCGACAAACCTGGACACTTTGCAAATAATTGCCCAGAAAAGAAGAGTTTGAGTGTGAAGAAACCAGCAGCAACACCCGCAGAAAGGGCTAGAGCAGCCGACAGGGTCTTTGCCTTGACCTCCACAGAGGCTACTCGATCAGGTAACCTTATCCTTGAGTCTTGCTTATTGTTGGGTTATTCAATGTTGGTGTTGTTCGATTCTAGAGCAACACATTCTTTCATTGCTAATGCGTGTGTGGGGAGATTAAATCTGGTGAAACACGATTTGGGGTGTGAGTTGCTTGTTTCAACTCCCTCCTCGGGTCAAGTAGCTACTAGTTCAGTTTGCGTTGGGTGTTCAATGGAAGTGGCAGGTCGTAGATTCAAGGTGAACTTGGTGTGCTTGCCTTTGGAGGGACTGGATGTAATCTTGGGGATGGACTGGCTGTCTAACAATCACATTATAATTGATTATGGACGGCGCAGTTTGGTATTCCCAGAACATGAGGGATTGGAGTTAATCTTAGCCTAGAGAGCGATAAATGAAGTGGAAGCTGGAGCCACCTGTTTTATGATAGTGGCTTATACAAAGAAGAATAACACCGCCGAGAAGATCGGTGTGATTCCAGTAGTGGAGGAGTATGCGGATGTGTTTCCAGATGAAATACCAAAGTTGCCACCGAGCAGGGATGTAGATTTCACCATTGATCTTATCCCTAGAGCTGGCCCAGTATCCATGGCACCCTATAGAATGGCACCAACGGAGTTGGCTGAGTTGAAGAAGTAAATAGAAGACTTGCATGAGAAGAAGTCCATCCGGCCGAGCACATCACCTTGGGGAACACCAGTACTCTTAGTAAAGAAAAAGGACGACAATTGGAAGTTGTGTGTTGATTACCGTCAGTTGAATAAGCTGACCACAAAGAATAAGTATCCACTGCCGAGGATAGACGATCTGCTGGATCAGTTGAGGGGAGTCGCGATGTTCTCTAAGATTGACTTGAGGTCTGGATATCATCATATCTTAGTCAAATTGGAGGATATGCAGAAGACGACGTTTAGGTCACGCTACGGGCATTACGAGTATGTAGTGATGTCGTTCGGGGTGACAAATGCTCTTGCTATTTTCATGGAGTACATGAATAGGATATTCTGACCGTACCTGGATCAATTTGTTGTCGTGTTTATTGATGACATACTGATATACTCTAAGAGTCGGGATGAACACGCAGAACATCTGAGAGTGGTGTTGGGAATTCTCAGAGAGCATAAACTGTACGGTAAGCTGTCAAAGTGTGAGTTTTGGCTGGATGAGGTACAGTTCTTGGGCTATGTAATCTCAGCCCAGGGAATAGCAGTGGACCCAACGAAAATTGAAACGGTGGTGAAGTGGGAGAGATCGTAGACAGTTACTGAGGTGAGAAGCTTCTTGGGTCTGGCGGGTTATTATAGGCGGTTTGTGGAAGGGTTTTCCAAGATGGTGAGTCCATTAACTCAACTCACTAGAAAGGACCAGCCTTTCTCTTGGACAGACGAGTGTGAAGTCTATTTTGAGGATATGAAGAAGAGATTGACCACTGCACCGATACTAGATATTCCTGACACAACCAATACGTTTGAAGTGTACTGTGATGCTTCATACCAGGACTTAGGTTGTGTGTTGATGCAGGAGAAACGACCTATTGCTTATGCCTCTCGCCAACTGAAGGTACACGAGAAAAACTATCCTACACATGACTTGGAATTAGTTGCGGTAGTTTTTGCTCTCAAAACATGGAGGCACTATTTGTATGAGGCACAGTTTCAGGTATTCAACGATCACAAGAGTTTAAAATACTTTGTTGATCAGAAGGAGTTGAATATGAGGCAGAGGCGCTGGATGGAATACTTGCAGGATTATGACTTTGAGCTGTTATACCACCCTGGTAAGGCTAATGTCGTAGCAGACGCTCTGAGCAGGAAGAAAGCTCATGTGTCGGCCATGATGATTAAGGAGTTGGAGCTGATCGAGAAGCTGCGAGATATGAATATGGGATTGGATATGGAGGCAGGTCATATACGGTGCAACATGTTGAGGATAACTAATGAGTTCCTGGATAAGGTTCGGGTGAAACAGGGTAAGGATCAGGAACTGCAGCAAATTATTAGTGAGTTGGGAACAAAGAAGAGAAAGGACTTCGGGATGGGCAGAGATGGTATCCTGCGTTTCAAAGAGAGGGTGTGTGTACCCCGCAGTAGGATTTTGAGGAAAATGCTCTTAGATGAAGGGCATAAGAGTCATCTTAGCATACATCCAGGTATGACTAAGATGTACAAGGACTTGAAGGTAACTTTCTGTTGGATTGGCATGAAGACTGATGTGGCCGATTATGTAGCATCTTGCTTAGTGTGCCAAAAAGCAAAGATAGAGCATAAGAGGCCAGGTGGTACATTGGAGCCTCTTGAGATTCCTCAGTGGAAATGGGACAGCATTTCCATGGACTTTGTTACACACTTGCCGAGGTCGGTGAGGGGGCATGATTCTATTTGGGTAATAGTGGATAGATTGACAAAGTGTGCCCACTTCCTGCCAATCAAAAGATGTCTCCAGATAAACTGGCAGAGTTGTATGTACGGGAGATAGTCAGGTTACATGGTGTGCCTACCAGTATTATCTCAAATAGAGATCCGAGGTTCACATCGAGGTTTTGGCAGTCGCTGCAGAACACCTTGGGCACTTAGTTGAGAATGAGCTCGGCATATCATCCTCAAACTGATGGCCAGTCTGAGAGGACCATATAGTCTCTTAAGGACTTACTGAGAACGTGTGTCCTGGATCACCTCGGGACGTGGAGTGATGTGCTACCGCTAGTAGAGTTCACTTATAATAATAGCTACCATTCCAGCACTGGGATGGCACCTTACAAGGCCTTGTATGGTGTAAGACCCGCTAAATTTAAATAATTAAATAATTAATTATTTAAGTAAAGTAAGTGAGAGAAGCCTTCGTGGCATTAAATGCTAACCTTCAAGACGTGGAAAAGTACTAGCTCAAATGGTTGAGAGTACTTGGTTGTGTGAGAGGACTTGGGTTCGAGTCCTATGCATGTCATTTGTGCAGGATTTAATTCTATTTATTTTTTTTAGTATGTATGTGCGTGTGAGTAAGAAGATGGTAATTGAGTTATACTAGTTGGCATGAAACATGAATTAGCATGATGGTTTGATATTGATTTGGCGATTTCATGGTTATGGGTTCTAGCCTTGGGGAACACTTAAATTAAACGTTATATTTTTTTTATGGAAGAGGTGGGCGAAATGGGAAGGGTTAGGGGAAACCCTAACTGATCTAGCAGCCAAGGGAAGCTGAAAAACAGTCATGAAGGGGGTCATGAATGGCCATAAACCATTAATTAGGGGAGAAACCCATTTTTGCCTTATTAACCTAAATTTAAGCATTCTTTAAAAGGTGAAAATGGAGTATTGAGAAGGGTTTTGGCCAAGGCTGAGTACATACCAGAGAGAGAGCACGAAAGGAGAGTGATTGTGAGTGTTGGGAGAGGTTTGAGTCTGAATTGGTAGAAGAGCAAGAGGTAGATATGCAAACAAGGAAGAAGTAGCACATTTAATAAATTGAGCAAGGAATCCAGGTTAGGGGAGTTCCTATTGATTGTTTGATATTGTTTTTATTTAATTTTGATTGAATCGTGATGTATGCGGGGTTGGGATGGCAATTTACGTGAAAATCAGAGATGAAATCGGGTTTCTGGAATTTTTCCAGAAACCGCCTGGCGGGTTGCGTGTGACCACCAGGCAACACAAGCACCAGACTTAGTTTTTGGGTATCAGCTATGAACCGCCTGGCGGCAGGGGATGAACCGCCAGGCAACACGAACATTGTGACGCTGTTTTTGGCTATTTTGAATCTATTTAGGGTGCTTGTGATGTTATCGTGATTTTCACATGCTTACATGAGAATTTAAGGAATATAAATGTATGTGTATGTTAAGGTTCAACAAATGTATGAATTCTTGAATGAATTTGGGGTACTCGGATTCCTATTGGGGTTGCGGATGAATGATTATTAAATTAGAAAATTTTGGATGAGTTGTGATATATAAAAAGATGTACATATGAATTCAGTATGTTTCTGTGTAATGTATGTAATGGAGTTTACATCAATATGTATGTATCTATTGAAATTGGGTTATTTGGGTCGTGACTGGTGCGAGGACAAATTGGGCAGAAACCATTTTCATAAGCACCGCCTGGCGGTGTGTGGGATTGCTGCCAGGCGACACCTCAGTCGGATGGATATTGTGGTTCTCGGTGATTTCACGTTTTGGGGTGTTATAGTGGTTGTCATTAATTGTGGGGGTATGTGATAAGCCTAAATTTTGAATGTATGCTAATATGATGTTGAGAGGTTTGAAATGAATTAATAAGGTTGCACAGGGAGTGGGATAAGAATTGTGTTTAGGTGAATCATGTATTCAGAATACTGGGTGAATCTAATTGGATGATTTGGAATTAGCCTAATAGTAAGATAATGAAAATCCAGTGGGATGGGTAATTTGGTTGTTTAGGTATATGCTTGGATGAATGAGATTGACACTTGGAAGTGGTCTATATTACATGCTTCGTTGTTCACATTATGTAATGTGTTGGTTGCATTGAAAATTGTTGTTGTGTTAAATTGTGGTGGATTTGTAATACAGTTAAAGGTTTATATCTAAGGTATCATAATTGTGCTATATTTTGATGGGTGTGTGTGTGTGTGTTGAGACCATTTGGCATCTGCTTAAGTGTCCAAAAACCAATAGCATTGTGCTACTTGTGTAGCGCCTGGCGGCGTGAGCGAGCCGCCATACGGACGGGAGGCAAAATAGTGCCAATGGTAACAGTGGGGGGAGGGCGCCTGGCAGCGAGTAAAGGTTGCGCCAGGCGGTGTGGTGATGCTCGCCAGGCGGTAGAGGTACTGTGAGGGTACTGCAGGCGCGTGGCGCCTGGCAGTGTGGGATGCCCACCAGGCGGTTTGGAGCTAAGTTTCGCCTAGCGGCGTGTGATGCACGCCAGGCGGTTTTGGTTCAGTGATAGTGCACGAGGAAAGGTTTCTACACAGCTTTAGGTGATGTACATGATGCGAGGCTTTGGCTGGGGGTCCAGTTACGAGTGTAACCCGTATTGGAATTACACGTGACCATTGTAGGTTGTAGCTTGGTGGTTTAGGAAGTCCAGTGGAGTGTGCGAGTTGTGGCTTGTACGGCAAGGTTCGGGTGATTGCCCTCTTTAGAGTATTCTGATAGAGTTTTGGTAGTCTGGAACAGCTACAAACTTTATGTTTGTTTCGGTGAGCTCCACTTGGTGTCATGGTAGGATGCTGTGGCAAGGGTATTCCCATGTGTGGACTATCAGGTGGTGGCCTGTAGTCGGAGGGGCGAGTAGACACTCATGTAGCGAAGATCGATCATGGTTCTCACTTAAAGGGTATAGATGTGATAGATGGTTGAAGGCAAATGTTGGAAGTGAAGTAGTAAAAAACAAAGGGGAAAGTGTACCAACCCGAGTTTATTTTTGTTAATATGATATTTAATATTATATTGTTGATTTTATTAAGTGAGCTCACCTTATCTCTGTGTGTATGGCGATGATCATGTAACTTGTTACATGGGAGCAGATGTTGATGCAGGTGAGCAGGCAGATGCTTGAGACGGAGTGGGGATATCTCTGGGATTTTATTACTTGTCATTATGTTGCATTAGGGAATAAATTGTAAAAATTTGTCGACACTTTTGTTGGTATTATGAACGATGCGACCCATTTTCTTTACTTTGTATGGCGCGTTGGATTTCTAAATTTAAATTTTTCCCGCATTTTTGGAAATCGATGATAATTTCCAGCTAGGACGTTACATATGGCAGGAGATGTCGGACACCTTTGTGTTGGCAGTAGGATAGAGAGTCTGTGGTACTTGGTCCAGAATTCTTACAACAGACTATTGAGAAAGTAAGGGTAATACAAGATCGGATGCGTGCAACTCAGAGTCGGTAGAAATCCTACGCAGATAAGAGGAGGAGGCCACTTGAGTTTGAGGCTGGTGACCATGTGTTCCTTCAGGTTACACCTACAACAGGTATTGGGAGGGCATTGAAGTCAAGGAAGTTGACTCCTCAATTCATCGGGCCGTATTAGATCACGAGGCGAATTGGACCGGTGGAGCCTTTATGGCATTAAATATTGTTGGAGATGATGTGGAAAAGTGCTAGCTCATGTGGTTGAGAGTACTTTAATTATGTGAGAGGACTTGGGTTCGAGTCCTATGTATGCTTGTTGCATGTTAATTGATTTATTAGTATTTTTGATAATATAGTTGTGATTAGTGAGTGATATTATAATCATAGGATTATAATAGTTATCACCAAATGTGAATTGACATAGTGGTTGTGCTTTGGCATTATGAGTGGAGGGTCACGAGTTCAAACCTTAATGGACATAAGGTAGACTTTATTTTTGCTAAATCCAGTTTGGAGTGGATGTGAAAAGGTAGAGGGAGGACAACCAAAAGGGCTGAAAAACCATCAAATAATTACCCTTGAATGAGAATTTAACACCCCATTAAGCCCTTTTTCGTTTTAGTCTTTAAACCCTTAATTAAGACACATATAAGGTGAATTGGAAGGAGGCTTGAGGAGAAGCATTCTTTTCTCTCAATTTTTGATCAATAATTCCAGATTAGGGGAGTTGTATTTTGAGTATGTAAATTTCATGATGTGAGTTATGGTTTTGTGTCATTGCCTTCTCAATTGGAATATGATTGTGGTGAATTCGTGTATGTGTAATCAAAATAATGAATTGGCTAGATGGTTATAGGTTGCAAAACCCTTTTATGCATTATATGTTTTGGGAATGAAGGTTTTTGGTATGGAATGGTTGTGAACGCTTAAATAGTGTGTCTTCGTAGTTTAATTTGGATATAAAGGGTGATTCTGATGTATTTTTGCCATTACATTGTGTTGGTAATGATTGGTTGGTGTTTTGGTATTGTTTTTGGTGAAATGTGTGCGTGAACAAAGAGGAAACTCCGCAAGTCTCGCCCGAGCGAGTCCATCTCGTCTAAGTGAGAGTTGTAGAACCTCGTTTCTGGTTTTGGCTCGCTCTGCTCGCTCAGGCGACCTGGGTTGGTTTTGAGTGACAGACATTTTCGCTTAGGCGAGAATGGCTCGCCTAAGCGAGGTCGCGATGAAAAATTGTACCATTTTGAGCGCGACTTCTCGTTTAGGCGAGAAGATTGAGTTCTGAGCTATGGACACTCTCACCTAGGTGAGAGTGGCTCGCCTAAGCGAGTTCACGACATTGAATTGATGCATTTCTCATTGAATCCTCGTTCAGGCGAAGTGTGTGTGTTGTTTTGAGCGAAGGTATGGCTCGCCCAGGCGAGAGGATCTCGCCTAAGCGAGATAACGTGGAGAAGCCATTGTTTTAAGCTCGCTCAGGCGAGGTGGACTAGCCTAAGCGAGGCTAAGGGTTTAGCTTGGGCGAGGGTCCTTGGCTTAAGCGAGTTTATGCGAATTGCCATGTTTGTATGTGCTTTATGTGTTGGTTTGGCTACTTTTTCCTAAGTATAGGAAGTATATGCATGTGGTAGTGGTGTCGGGCTTGAAGGACTAAGTCCAATAGGGGTCTGGAATGTGCTTGTTGGTTGGACGCATGATGGGCATGGAACTGTGTAGTTCCCGTCGGCTGCTAAGTGGCGAGGAGTCCTTAGTATGGTGATTACATGCGTTGGACGCACGATGGGCAAGGAATTGTTAGGTTCCCGTCGGCTATTATTGGGCGAGGAGTCCATAGTATGGTGATTGCGTGCGTACTAGGGTCCAAGTTAAGAAGGACTATGAGAAGGATAGGCTCATAGGATTGGACCACGAATGGGTTAGTTTCGTGGGAGCATAGTGAAGTCCCAAGACCTAGTTCATGTATATGACTCATGAAGGACTACGAGGTCATGGATGGGAAATTTGAAAACAATGAAATATTTAGTGATGTTAATTTTGGGATGGGTGACATATTTATTTCATGTATATTTTTATATATTGTGCATAGCTCACCCTTTCTGTGTGTGTGTGGTGATGATCGGATAACTTATTATCCAGGAGCAGATGATTTGACAGGTGGGCCAGGAGATGCTTAGAGGCGGAGTGTAGGGGCTACCTGGGTTTTTGAGAAGATTTTTATACTTAGACTTTTGATGTAAAAATTTATTATGTTGAATTTTTGATGAATTTTGTAATACTATAATTGCAAGCATATGAATTATATTATAGTAAAGTTTTTAATTTCCCGTGTTTTGGGAAATGATATTATATTAAATGATGTTTTATTTTCACTTCCTATTTTATTTTTTAAAAATTAGTAATATTCCTTAGGGATGTTACAGAAAGAATACAACCATACCTTTGTGTTACATGCTAATGAAAAAGAAAATAAACAGATAGCTTCATTAGGTACTTGGTGAATCTTGACTGTGTTGCAAATTTCCAAAAATGTGGCCAAGTGAGTGTATAGGTTTTCATGAGATAACCCATGGAATTGGTTACTCTACACCCGATGAATAAGAGTAGGCTTTATGTCCATGTTGGTTGTCGTCACCACTAGTCTGGCAATACTATTGAAATTAAATGGTTCTGCAATGTGGAATATTCTTCCAAAGTATGTTGTTTGTGACCTTATTCATCCATATCCACTTCTTCTTGATATAACGGGTGAAGATGAGAAAAAATTGAGCAATCTAAAACATCATATGCTTCTCTTGCAAAACAACAAAAAACTATATGAAACAAATTAGTAGTAATTGTTTATTTAAAAAAAATTAAACTAAAAAAAATAGAAAGGAAAAAAATTAAAATAATCGAAACCAAAATTGGTAAATAAAACACAACTAACTAACAAAACGCTAGTCTCCGACAACGAAGCCCAAAACTTGTTACGGTATTAACAAGTATACCAAATCGCATAACTAATAAAGTGGATATGTTCAGATATCATTTTCCCACAAAGACTCGTGTTGTTTAGAAAAACTATGATTATTTACTAATAAAGGTATACAAAGAAGAAAACATTTTTGGTTTAGGGAAAAATAAATTTAAAATTAAATTTTTAAGAATAAAATGAATTAGCACAATGGAAACAAATTACTTGATTGAAAAAAATATAAAATAAAAGCTTCACTAAGGTTGGGTTTCACGATTCCATTCAATGTGAAAACAACAAACAATATACTTCTATTTTCGTCTCTCATACTCACATTGTTTGTAACATGCCCCTATTTTGTCGTAGTCAAGCCTAAACTAAAATAATAAAAACTCTATGTCTAGCAATCTTTATTATTATGTTTGCATTAATGACCAATAAAAACTCTATGTCTAGCAAACTCTATGTTGATGCTTAAGAATTACCTAAGACCACATCTATGTCTAGCACGTGAAATTAAAAGTTGTTTTATCTTACTCAGATTTCCCAAACTATGTTTCGGATCAGCCGGTACTCCCAAATTTGCACCATATCTAGAATATGCAATCAAAGATCATAAACTGGTTTTTCAAACTATCTTTCATATCACTATGGACTCCCCCATGTGCAAAATTCATAGACTATGTAGTTAAAACAAGAATAAAACATAAGATATTATGGAAAACATCTATATTGAATGAAAAATTCACAGAGAATTAAAAATATCTTACACCCAACCCATGTGAATGAGGGAGTTAGCTACTTCTAGGAATACTAAATACTAGACTGATGTTGAATTTGAATGCCTCCATCCGTCAGAATGCCCTTATACCTTCAATTGTTGAGATATCAAGTTTCTTTCTCTCCAAGTGTATCTTATTTTACCTAAAATTTGGACTTGATTTGGTACTTGAATAAATTGTAAGAGATAATCCTTGATATATATATATATATATATATATATATATATATTACTCTTTGGAGATTCCATATCCTTGAATTATTCTTCAATTATTTTGATTTGTAATTTGAGTAACCAACTTTTTAGATATATGATATTGTTAATAATCTTTGATTATTCAATATTCCACTCATTTTGTTGATAATCTTCCCAAATTTCCGAGATTTCCAAATATTTGCAAAATAGAATCCACACATTTATCTTTTCCACTTTTATTGAATAAAATCTAAAACATAAAATAAAATCCAAAAATTAAATAACAATAAGATATAAAAATAAATAAAATAAAATCATGATAATGGCAATTATCATCACGTCAGATAATTTTTTTTGTAAATATTAAGGGGAGATGAGTGAAAAGAAAAATAGGAGGAGGAGGAGCAGGAGGAAAAGGATGATGAGAAAAAAGGAAGAGGAAGAGGTGGCAAAGGTGTTGGCTCGATGATGGTGGCGGTTCAAGTTGTATGAGGAGGAGTATGAAAAGAAAAGGAGAGGAAAAGCAAGAAAATGAGTAGGAGAAAAATGAGAAGGAGGGGGCGGAGTCAAAGACGACACTAACGATTGTGGTGGTAGCAACGGAGGCAAAGACACAACGAGAAGAGGAGGAAGAAGAAGGAAAAAAAGAAAAAAAAACAATAGGAAGAGGAGGAGGAAGAAGAAGGCCCAACAATGACAATTACTCATAGATTTTACAAATAGCCAAAATTCATCGAAAACATAATGAATTATTTAATAAAATTGCTATGATAAATTCATAAGCCAACATAAATTGTATCAAGAGGGTTAGTACTAGGGATTGCAATAGAACAAGACGGGTGTAGGTTGAACTATCTGATGCCTGGAGTAAAAATTCATTTCTACACCTAACAAATATGAAATTTTTGGTTCATCTTCATCTTTATTAGGGAATGGGTATACCTTACCTGCACCTGTACCCACCAATTTACTATTTGGAATATTTATTAAATAATTTATACAAAAGGTAAAAATTACACACTACAAGTGTAGGATTAAAAGGTTTTTCTTAGCCAAGAAGGTGGATTGAATTGGTTGAGTACAAAAATCATGCTCAATTAAAACTTGTAAAAACTCTTTTATTTCAAATTAAATTGACAAACAAATCAGAATTGTATTGTTGTAAGACCATACATTTCAATCGATATAGAAATAGAAACAATAGATTAATTTGAACAGATTGAAATATAAAATCAACTAACTAATATTTTGAGAAATTTTGCAGAAACATGAAATACACTAAATTCACTCAAACAACATCCTTTATTATACAAGATTGTTTCCAATTGATATATCGACCTTAGTTATATTACCAGATTACATAAAAGCACACGAAAACCTTACAAAGATTGGTTTAATAAGTTTTCTTGAGATTTAAATGAAGAAGAAGATATGAGAGGAACACACATTGATTTTTATACTGGTTCACTCAATATTTGAGTTACATCCAGTTTATGAAGACAACCTAAGCCTGATCATGCACTATATGAAAAGAATTACAAAATCCCTCAAGAATTACACTTTTGAATTAAGAAAAAACACTAAGATTATTGAATCCCGCAAAAGTCTTAAACCCTACATCGCAAAATCCCACTTGAAAACCTCAAATCACACTAGGAAACACATAGAAGCACAAGAACAACAAATCATAGATGATGCCAGCCAACCAAAACATGTTCTTCAATGCTTCAACACAACCAAAACTTTTGCTCAAAGATTTAAAGATCTTCAATCACGAGTTGTATACTGTGTAATCCAAAGAGAGAGAGTTTTCCAAATTCATTTCAGTGTTTTCGTGCTAAGAAATTTCAATCTTCCTCCACTCTTTGAAAAACTAGCTAATATAGCTTGGTCATAAGTGAATTCCACAAGTGGATTTGTCCATACAATCTTTTGTTTTCACTTGACTTAAGTGAAATCAGTCAATTGAATAACAATTCAACTAAAGTGGCAACCTAGTCTCATATGAATCCATAAGACAATTTGTAGCAATGAAAATGGCAGTTTCTTTGCAATTTTCCATTTCAAACTTTTTTCACAAATCAAAATAGTATTTTGACTGACTTAAAAATTCTCTTGTTCGGGTTGTTTAACTTGCAACCCTAGAAAGTAGATTAGGTCACCCATCATAAACATTTTAAATTCACCATGCATAGCTACAACAAACATTTCACACATAGAGTTATTATTTGAACCAAAGATAATATCATCAATATATACTTGAACAAGTACGACTCTCTTTCTTATTTTCTAATGAAAAGTGTTTTATAAACAACACCTTTAGCATATTCTTTTGATAAAGAAAATTGCTTAGCCTTTCATACCACTATCGTGGTGCTTGTTTCAAACTATACAAGAGCTTTTTCAATTTAAAACATGATTAGGATAGAGGTGATCTTTAAAGCCAGGAGATTGTGATACATACACTTCTTCATTTATGAAACCTTTCAAGAATGCACTTTTCACATCCATTTGAGACAATTTAAAGTTACACATGTAAGCATATACTAATAGGAATCTCACAACTTCTAACCTAGCTACATGTGCATAAGTTTAATCAAAATCAATGTCTTCCTCTTGATTATACCATTTAGCAACTAACCTAGCTTTATTCATAACTATATTTCCATCTTCATCCATTTTATTTCTAAACACCCATTTAGTACCAATTACATCCATATAATCACTTTTAGGTACTAGAGACCACACATCATTTTTGGTAAATTGGTTGAGTTCATCTTGCACAGCTACAATCTAATTACTATCATTGAAAGCATCGTTCACAACCATAGGTTCAATTTGTGAAACAAATGCAACATGATCACAATAAGAAAGTTTGTGTCTAGTGGATACTCCTTGATTAATGTCACCAATAATATTGTCCTTTGATAGGCCTTTAGGAGTAATCCATTCCTTGGGTATGTTGTTGTTAATTGTTGTTTCAGTCAATATTGTTTCCCTTTTAGTTGACTCATTTACTGTTATAGATTTCTTCTTTAAGAGTATATCTTCATCATCTGCATTCTTTGACACTTGCTTTTTTCATTTAGGGTTAGTTTCACAAATACCACATGCATAGACTCTTCAACAACTATTATGCTTTTGTTTTATACTTTATATGCATGACTATGTGTAGCATAACCTAGAAATATACCTTCATCTGTTTTACCCTCAAACTTGCCAAGTTGTTCTTTGCCATTATTTAAAATGAAACATTTACAGCCAGACACTTTTAGGTGAGTCAAAACAATCCTTTTACCTTTGAAAAACACATCATTTAAAACATAGCTAGTTGTGTTGACTGCATCAGTCCAAAAATATTTTGGCAATGAAGTGTCATTTAACATGGTCATAGCAAGTTCTTCAAATGATCTATTCTTTCTTTCAACTACTCCATTTTTTTGTGGAGCTCTAGGGGCTAAAAAGTTGTGTTTAATACCATGTTTTTCCCAAAAATGTTCAAACTTTTCATTTTGAAATTTTCCACCATGATCACTCCTTATAGAAACAATTTTAAAACTCTTTTCATTTTCTAAAACCTTGGCAAGCCTCTTAAAAGCATGAAATTTATCATTCTTGGCGGCTAAAAATAATATCCATGTGAATCTAGAATAGTCATCTAATATTACTAATGCATAGAAGTTTCCACCAAGACTCAAGGTCCAAATAGATCCAAGTGAAGCAATTCTAAAGGCCGTTCAGTTAAAACACAATTTTTAGGTTAAAAGAGACCTTAGTTTGCTTTCCCTTTTTGCAAGCTTCACATACTCTATCCTTCTCAAACTTGAGTTTTGGTAGACCTTCAACTAGTTGTTTCCATTTAATTGATTCAAATGTTGCATATGAATGTGGCAAAGCCTTCTATGTCATAATCATGTGTCATCCTCATTTGTAAGAAAACATTGTATGCTATTTGATACATGATGCAGATCAAACAAATAAATGTTATTGACTCTTTTCTCTATTAACATTATGCTACCACATGCATCAAAGATGAGACAATGACTAGGTTCAAAAACAACTTTAAATCCTTTTTCACAAATTTGGCTTATACTTATCAAGTTATGCTTCAATCCCTCAATTAGAATTACAAATATAATGCAAACTTCAAGCTTTGTGATCTTCATGTTAACTCCAAATGCAACAAACATCAAGCTTGATCATCAATGAATCTCATAAGTTCTTCATCAATCACACAAGATCTCATGCACTTGCTTCATCAAATCCATGCACTAAGGTCACTTATGCTAATAACAAGAAGGCATCCAATTAGCAAAGAAAAAAATAGCATAAACATTCACTACAACACTATTAGAGTCAACCAACAAGACACAAAAGCGACACAAAATGATATACCAAGATAGGCATCAACTAGCTAACATTTCTCTCTACTACCTTTGGTTTCGGGACGCTGATTCCATATTATTCAACTAAAATTAATTTAAATCATATTAGTTTTATGGCAAGAGTTGACAAACGCTATTTTATCCCAAAGTAGCATTAACTAAAGGACACTTCTTCCATATTATTAGAAAAATCATAATATAAAATCATATTAGTTTTTTAATTTCAATCGACTAATCATATTAGTCTTAGCTTTATATTGTAATTTTCATTTCTGTTTCGTTTCTGCAGTGTTTGTATCCACTATCAGTTGCTTTGATAGTATACACGTTTGATGCATTAATGAAAATTTTACTCTTTCCAAAATGATATGTGTATTATCTTTATATTGATGAGTAAAATTGGGTTAAAGTTGGAAAACTTGAAATTAAATCTGCCAAAACCATCTAATATAGCAAACTGATATATAAATTTGAATCTAAATCACATTATTAGTGATAGGGGGAGCATATGCATATTTTATATGTATGTATGATTGTGTGCTTTTGCTTGGATGTGTGTTTCTATATTGGTATTTTGTATGCAAAAGCTTTTTCAGGTTTCTTTATGGATCTTAGCTCTTCAATTCAACTCGAGGGTGTTGGCTTCATCAAATCAGGGGGAGATTGTTGGCACAAGCAAGCTTGAAGCAAAGATTTGACAAAGCCAAGTGCATGAAGTTCATATGTGGTTGATGAAGATCGATGAAGATCCTCTTGAAGATTATGTTTCTAGTGTATTAAATTTGGAAATAATGTGTTAAATGTAATGATTACATGTTATATCATGTTGGTAGGCTATATGACATAGGTTAGATGTCTTATTAGTGTGTGTCTCCTTTTTAAATGGATTTTAACAGGTTAAAAGGCTTACTGTATATAGTTTATGGTATGAATATATTCAATCAGTTGAATTATTTTTCAATTATCTGATTTCACTTAAGTCAAGTGAAATCAACTGATTGTACAGAAAATTCAACCGATTGATTTCACTTAAACTAGACTACATAAGCTATGTTTTCGAGAGCAGAGGCACGATTTAGAGTTTTTGAGTGCAAAAACCTGTTATTCATCATTGGAAAACACTCTCTGCATTATACAACTACAAGGTGGAGATTGAAGATCTTGGTTTATCTTGGAGGCATTTTGGCTTGGGATTACCTTGAAGAACTCGTGTATGGTTGGCTAGGGAGAGCAACCATCAGGTTTTGTAGTTCTTATGCCTTTAGTTGTTTATCTAGTGTGGTTTCAGGTCTATGAGTGTGATTCTTACAAGGGGTTAGGCTAGATTTTTGTGAGTCAAAAATCTTGTGTGTTTCTTTGTTCAAAAGAGTATCTTGGTGTGTGATTTGTAAAACTTGTGAATATAATGGAAACTAGGCTCAAGTTGTCCTGCTAAACTAGATGTAGCTATGTGATTGAGTGAACCAGTATAAAAACAATTGTGTCATTCTCTTCCCTTCATCTCACTCACTTTTATTCACTTTAAAAACTCAAGAAAACTAAGTAAATCATTCTTTGTTGAGTTTTGATATGTTTATGTGTAATCTAATGATGCATACTTATTAGGAATAATGATTAGAACAAGTCTTGTGTGTAAAAGTTTGTTATTTGATTTAAATATGCGAATTTTGTATTCTGCATAATTTCTCAAGATTTTAGCCGATTCATTTGAAATTTTAATCAACTGATTCATAGGCTCAAGAATAAATTAGTCTGTTGTTTTATTTTTTGACCAATTAAAAGTGTATTGTTATGCAACTTTTGCATTCAAATTGTGTGGTCTATTTGATTCAATTAAAAGAGGTTTTAAGCTTTTGAAAATGTTTTAAACAACCAATTCAACCCATCCTTCTTAGCTTAAATCACCATTTCAATCTAACAATTGGTATCTAGAGCAAGGTTCTGGAAAGTTATTCAAGTTTGATAAAAAATATTTTGAGATGGTTGAAAACAAGCTTCCTTTTACAGAAGGTGCTTCAATTCATAGGCCACCTATGTTTAGTGGTATAATCTATCAATTTTGGAAAATTAGAATGGACTATACACTTCTAAATGATTGCACGTGTTGTTGACAATGAGGAGGTGGACAAACCTTGGACTTAATGGACAAAGGAAGAAAGGAGAAAAACTCAATATGATTGCAATGCAAAGAACATCCTCACGTCATCTTTGAACATGGATGAGTTTTTTAGGGAACAAATGATGTTAAAAGAGCAAGGAAGCATGCCTTGATACAAGAGTATGAGTTGTTTAACATGCAACAAGGAGAGTCCACAACTGAAGTACAAAAGATGTTCACTCATATTATCAACCACCTCATGGGTTTAGGCAAATAATTTGACAAAAATGAGCTAAACATCAAAGTGCTAAAGTGCCTTGATAGAAGTTGGCAACCAAAGGTGACTGCCATCTCTGAATCAAAGGATTTATCCATGATCACTACAGTTACACTATTTGGAAAACTAAGGGAGCATGAAATTGAGATGCAAAGGCTAAGTGAGGTTGAATCAAGTGAGAAAAAGGTGAAAGCCATAGCCTTTAAGGCTAGCGCAAAGAGAAGTGATGAAACCGAGGAAGAGATAACTAAATCAAGTGATAATGAGAACTTGAATCTACTAGTCAAGAGATTCAGAAAGTATCTCAAGAGGAAGAGCATTAAAGGTAATCAAACGAGGTACATTTCTAAACGAAATTATTCAAGTAATACTTCAAATTTCTCATGTTATAATTGTGGAAAGCAAGGACATATGAAGATTGAATGTCCTAGCATTAAGAAAGAGAAGGAGAAGTTTGATGATAGGAAAAAGGTGAAAAAGGCCAAGGAAAGACGTGCCTACATAGCTTGGGAGAACAATGATGTTTCAACAAGTACTTCATCTCAACAAGGAAGTGAGGAAGCAAACCTATGCCTCATGGTTGGATATGAATCATTCTCATCAAGCCAAGTGAGTACCTTGTCATCAAAAGATAAAAATGATTATTACCAATTGTTGCATGACTTTGAAGAGTTGCATAGTGAGGTTAACAAAATTGTTGTCATGAAAAATCGATTAAAAGGATTAAAAAGATGACTGGAAAATAGAGTTAGTCAACTGGAATCAGAAACAACCAATTTAAAAACAAATTTCGAACATTTTGTGAAAACTGCACTTTTTTGAAAAATCAAGTGAAATATCTTTTAAAAACTTGTGCAAAGTTCACAAGAGGACAAGCAAACCTAGAAGTTGTTCTTGGCTTTCAAAATTGTGATTCTGGGAAGGCTAGACATGGTTGTAATCCTATCCTTGAAAAGAAAGTCAAGAAGTTCTCTAGTTTCTTTTCCAAAAGTGAGCCAAATGCTATGCCATTCATCTCTTGCAACTATTGTATGAAGAAAGGTCATGTGCTTAAGAACTGTTATGCTAGGAAATATGATGTTCCAAGAGGGCTTATGAAATGGATCCCAAAAGGATTTAGAAAGGTATAACCATGTTGGACCCAAACTATCAAAGGGTACCATGTAATGCTATTTTGTTTTGCAGGTCATAAAACATGAAAAGAAAGACCTATGGTACCTAGATAGTGGCTACTCGAGGTATATGACGAGTGACATGTCCAAGTTTGCAAAGTTGGAGCTAAAGGATGAAGGCTTTGTGACTTATGGTGGCAAGAACAAAGTGGAGTCATAAGCAATGAAGCCTCATTCAACATCCATAACGCGCTTTTAGTTGAAGGGGTAAAACACAATTTGATAACTATAAGTCAACTTTGCGAAAAAGGTTTTAAAGTTGAGTTTGAACCAACCATTGCCTTATCTATGATGCATGTGGTAGCATTGTGTTGTTAGGAAAAAGAGTCAACAATATATACTTGCTTAATTTGTATCATGCATCATTTAGCATTCACTGTTTGCTTACAAAAGAGGATGATACTTGGTTATGGCATAGAAGGCTTTGTCGCATACATATGCATCATTTGAATCGACTAAATAGAAAACAATTGGTTAAAGGTTTGCTAAAACTTAACTTTGAGAAGGATAGAATATTTGAAGCATGCCAAAAGGGAAAACAAACCAAGGTTTCTTTTAAACCTTAAAATTTTATTTCAACTTAAAGACCCCTAGAAAATCTTCCTATAGATCTATTTGGTCCTTTTAGAACCATGAGTCTTGATGAAAACTTCTATGCATTGGTTATTGTTGATGATTTCTCTAGATTTACATGGACACTATTTATAGCTCCTAAGAATGACACCTTTCATGCTTTTAGAAACTTACCAAGGTTTTAGAAAATGAAAAAGGTTCTACAACAGTTTCCCTAAGGAGCGATCATGGTGGAGAGTTTAAAAATGAAAAGTTTGAACACTTTTGTTAAAAATATGGTATTAAACATAACTTTTCAGCTCCTAGAACTCCACAACAAAATGGAGTGGTTGAGAGAAAGAAAAGATCACTTGAGGAACTAGCTAGGACTATGTTAAATGAAACCTCATTGTCTAAGTACTTTCAAATTGATGTAGTTAACACAACTTCTTATGTTTTAAGTGTTGATAAGGCCAATTTTAAAGAAAACACCTTATGAGCTTTTCAAAGGTAGAAGGCATGCTCTAAATCACCTAAAAGTATTTGATTGCAAATGTTTTATCTTAAATAATGGCAATGAGCAACTTGGCAAATTTGGCTCAAAAGCGGATAAAGGCATCTTTCTTGGTTATACTATAAATAGCCACGCATATAGGGTTTATAACAAAAGGCTAATGATTATTGAAGAGTTTGTGCATGTTATATTTGATGAAACTAATCCAGTGCTGCAAGATAAAAGGCATAAGAAAGCAGATGAAGAAGATATGTTGCAGGAATAACAAGATCCACCACAACCTCCACCGTAGGCTTAACCATAGGCTCCATCATAGGTTCCACCACAGGCTCCACCATAGGTTCCACCACAAGCTCCACGATAGGCTCCAAAATAGGCTCCTCAACCAAAAACCTCCAAAGGCTTTAAAATCAAACATAGAGAGCCCTTATTCCCATCCTGGGCACCAACCACCTTAGGACGATATAAAGTTGTTGTATTTTTGCGCTAACTATTTTCTCCCTACCAAAAATTACCTTGACATATTGTTGTAACGGTTTACAATTAAATAAATCATGACCAATCATTTTACAATTTGAACAAGAAGAAATTTCTCATACTTCACATCAGCAATAAATGCAAATCTTGGCCTTTCCACCAAAATTTGATTAGGCAAATTTGATAACAAATCAACATCAACCAAGATATGTGCAAAGAAACTGTGAGACTTATTCTTAGTGTAATCATGTAAAGATAAGGGTGTGTTAATGCTACACAAAATTGAGAAAATCGCCTTTGATTGTCAATATTCCAATGGAAGACCATGTATGTGCACCCAACATTGGCTTTTCATGAGCCTCAAGCAAAAACACTAAGGATTATGGGATACAAATTCCAAACTCCAATCGCCGAAATCATTTGTTCGAGTGAAGATAAAGCAAATTCATAGAGCAATTTGCCAAAAGGAATTGTTTTCCATTAACCCAATTGTTTTCCGGCCACATCAAGTCTCTTACAAAGATCTAAATGTGTGGGAGGTTTATCTCATTTTGTTAATAAAATACGTCTACACAAATGACTTTTGCACTTCTCCAAATCAGTAAGATAAACTTCTTCAATAGTCTGTACCGCGATAATATCTTCCTTCATGCAAAAAGAAAGTAATTGTGATAAAAAAAATACTACCACTAGTGCAGAATGGGGTTTTTAACTCGCCTTATAGGCTTCGGTTACTGCGGGACCGAAGCCTATAAGGAGGCGGTGGCATTTTTGAAATTTTTCTCAGCATTCTGCCTCGGGTCCCAAACTAACCGAAGCATATAACCCATCTGTGTCACCCAGATTTACAAAACTGCCACTGACAGCGCACGCTTTGGCCTCGGGTGACAAAAAAACGAGGCCTATAACAGAGATTTGGCCTCGGGTTGCGAAGAACCGGGGCCTATACACTTCCATTTGGCCTCGGGTGATTGACAACCGGTGCCAAAATGCGTGCCCTTTTTTCTTCTTCTTCTTCCCCGCCGCAATCTCCATTTCTCTAAACAACTCCATTTCTCTCTTCTCTCTCCCTGCAACCTAGCCAGCCCTTTTTTCTTTTTCTCCTTCCCCGCCGCAGTCTCCATTTCTCTCTTCTCTCTCCCTGCAACCTACCCCTCCACCGTCGCTGGTTCATCCTCGCCGCTGGGTCGCTGCCGCCGCTGTTCGCTGCACCTCCATTTCCTCGCCGCTGGGTCGTTGCCGCCGCTGGGTCGCTGCCGCCGCTGTTCGCTGCACCTCCATTTCCTCGCCGCTGGGTCGTTGCCGCCGTTGGGTCGCTGCCGCCGCTGGGTCGCTGCCGCCGCTGTTCGCTGCAGCCGCTGGTTCACTGCAGCTCCATTTCCTCCACCTCCATTTCCTGATTCGTTGATTAAATTTTATATGTAGTTTTTAGGGTT
>Ga0214543_1003867_pt1 | contig 28819 bp, 10 predicted proteins | sample CNSS2metaG_FD_160094 | JGI IMG/M metagenome (GOLD analysis project Ga0214543, IMG submission 160094) | Root nodule microbial communities from cowpea collected in UCLA plant growth center, Los Angeles, California, USA - CNSS2 | ecosystem: Host-associated > Plants > Roots > Nodule | place: USA... | reverse complement strand
GGGTCACTCATTTGTCTGGACTTTTGGAGCAAAGCTTCCAATCTACAAAAAGGACACAAAAATGGGGATTAGTGGTATATTTAGATCAATGTAACCCACAATGTATTTATTTACAAAAGTAAGGTAAAATTGAGGATTAAGTAGGTTAAAAGCTTTGGAAGAGTAGATTTTGCTAATGAAATATAGCTTGGATAATGGTAAAAATTAACATTATCAAATGTCTTTCAAAATCCAAAGCAATTAATTGGAACAAAAACAAATATTTCTACAAATCAAATGTAGAAATACTCAATTTTTAAAATGAATAACACACAAACACGAATAGTAAAAGATTTTTCAAAATTTTATTTTTATGACAGAAAATAAAATAAGATAGGAAATAAACAATTCAAACTAAATGACACGATCTTTACCAAAAAGAAGATGATCTTTTCTAACTTTAGGTTTCTTCTGTAAAATAAACAATTAAACAATAATTAACGCGGAATAAGATAAAGATGGAATGTTCCACAGTCTAGCATAGAGATGGAATGTGCCACAATCTAGCAAAGATCCCTTTGTGATAAGAAACAAAGGGTAGACACCATAATCAAATATAGATAAGTTAAGATGCCACACCAGGCTTCAGTTATGGAGCATGGATTTTTTAAATCCATTCATCACCTATAAATAGGTCCTTAAATCCTCTTGCAAAATACAACCTTTTCTCATCTCTTCTTTTCTTATCTTCTTTCTTTTCTCTTTGCTCTTATATACTGGTTATACCTACTTCTAAGAGTTATCTTGCTAGTTTTTTAGATCCTCAGAAATTCTGAGAAGTTCCTATTGTCCTAGGAGATTTGCGCATACACTGCATATAAATCCTTAAGGGTAGTGTTTTTACACACCTTAGGAAATCCTTTTCATTTATGTTCTATGTACTATTATTCAACATAATCTAAAGTTTTAATCCAAGAACCAAGAAAACCCTCTCTTAAAGAAACAATTTGATTTAATATTGAAGTGATTACAAAAGTTTTGAAAATGTGAATAAATAGACTCTCCTAGGATTCTAAAGATAGGCCTAACAATAAAAGTCTAACAACCAACTTAAGAAAATAAAATAGAATTTAAAAACATGCCTTGTCGCCCAACGAGCATTTACTTAATGACAATTACAATTCCAAAATTGTTTGCCCAGCGAATTTACAAGTCCAATTTCATTCTAAAAGTGAACTATAAGTTATGATCTTCATGTTCTAGGGTTTTTCAGCTTCTTATATGATCATGAGTCTTAAAGATATTTGTTTTTCCATCCTTTGACTTCTTGACCTTGTCATAAGACCTTTGAATTGTTATGATTCCTCTTCAAGTTCTTCTTGTATGAGTTCCATGGATAGTCGTCTTCTATTAGGTTGGTGTGAATCCACCACAAGTAGAGTCGCATGCCCTCACTACGTCCATTAATTACACACTCTTTCATTTGATGTTATTGTGTACACCCTAAGGAGGTTTAGAAAACTCAGTTGCAAGCAAAAGCACCACCACCACAAACAACATTCCCTTCAATGTCATAGGACATGCAACAACTCATGACAGTCATTCAAGTCAATCAAATGGTCATTGCTACTAATAAGAGGGGGCTAACCATGTACGTGGATTCTCTTTACATATGTGATGGTCATGTGCAACAATATTGTAGGGAAGGTTGTGGGTTCGATCTCTCATATCTAACAATTTGGAGAAATAAAATTGGTTTGGTGGGGTTTAGAAAGGAAGGTGGGAGAGGTTGTGGGTTCAACTCCCCCTATTAAAAAGATTTAACAACTAAAAATCACCGATAAAAAAATGTGCAACAATATTATCTTGCTTGACTAACAAGTTTTTTGCAACAACTTAGAAATGAATCTTTAAATTTTTTGGGAACTTATATAATGATGATGTGACCCATAACACAAATTAAGTTTCTATAACTTTTTTTTCTAGATTTCTCGGTTTATGTTTTTTTAATTGTTCTTTTATATTCATTTCAAAGTAACTATTTTATAATTTTAAGTTTTATGTGCATCTTTTCTTGTATTCGAAATAATATGTCATAAGCTAAAACTAATTATTGAAAGCATCTAACATATATTATTTCATTAAAATTAATCGTTTAAACTTAATTAAATATGTATTTAAACATTGATTAAGTACACATTTATATTTGTTTAAGTAACAATAATTTAATTATTTGTTTGACATGGTATCCAACTTTATGTTCGTTTAAGTGCTGAAAATTTAACTAACTTCTTGACATGGTCTTCTAGCTTCAAAAGTTACGTACTCTTGCATAAGTGACTCTTATTTAAGGGGGTAATTGGACGCTTAAGCGACATCACTTAGAGCGACAATACCATCGCATGAGGTGAACGTTACTTCCATTAATGCTTAAAGTGGACATCAAAATACTTAAAAGACTATTGTTTTTGTGACAATTTTTGTGACAAACTTTTTGTGACACTTTGCTATGCAATCGAAAAAATTATAACTCATTCCTTTCGCACATTTTGTGATGACATATATGTCGCACTAATAACTATTTCTTTACAACTTATATAATATAGGATTTAGGGACACCGTGTACTCGTCATAAAGTTCGTCTTGTAAATTTACAAAATAGACTTCATCTCCAAAAATAATATTTGTCATTGAATTTGCCATTTTTTGTTACGACCTCTTCCATTCCACATAATGTCATCACACAAAAATGTTTTTTTATGATGAGTAGAAAAACTTTCAACCAACATTAACTGAGATTTGTTTTACTAATATCGATTGGGATATTGATGTCATCATAAATATTTGTGATCAACATCATCAGAAAAGTTGAAATACATCAAGAAAAAGTTGTATCAATGCGAGTTGAATTTTCTTTTTCCAAACTTTGGCAAAAAGATAACATGAAACAAAATCAACTAAACTTGATTATCAAAACTCTTTTTTTTTAATTATTAATAAGTATTTGATATTTAAATAGTTTTTTATATGGTAATAAATGAAATACTTTATCTTAAAAAATTAAAATTTAATAAATTTGAATTGCTTTATTCAAGAAAAACATTTTAAAAACTTAAATAATTAAAAATAAAATCAATTTAAATTTAATATATTTAAATTTCTCTCTATAAATTTTCGTATCAAACGTAAGGTTAGGATAGTGTTGACAGATGATTTTTAAAAGCTTTGGATCGGAGATTCATCCTAGCAAGGCACACCTCATTATAAATCTAGTTTTTTTTAACTCTTCCATGTCTTTGACTGAAATGTAACACGAATGGTGTTGCAAAACATGCTCTGGGCAGCTAGTGGCAGATGCACTATTATTAGAGAGTACATGGCTTTTATAATATAGGTTGTTTATCCTCATTTATTCTTGTGTAATGTGCTATATATGTTGGAATAAACTATGGACAAAATGTGATTTAGAGTTGCTTATTTTAGTTCATTTTTATTTCATGACATAGCAATTAACTATACTAAGATATGAATTTATATTTCACCTATCTAACAAACTTGTTAATTATGGTTTAGGTCTCATAGTCAGAATGTATCATATAGTTTCTTTATCCAAAGTTTTTTAGATATAAATTTGATTTGTTTTCTTATAGATTTGTGGATTTAGTTTGACTCCCCTTTATTTTATAGTTTTTATTTTACTTTTTTTATAACATGTGTTCTAGTGTTTGATGTTGTTTGATATGTCAACCAGTGTTGTTTAATATCAGCCACGGTACCGATATGGCGGAAACCGGTAGCGATTTTCTGGCCAGCCGCCATAACAAGGCGGGGGCGAATCAAAATTTTTGTGGCGGCTCATGGCGACCGTTTTACGCGTGGCGGGTGATGGTGATGGAGCACTTGTGGTAAAAATCTCAGACAACAACAGGAGAAGAGAATAGAAGAGAAGAAAGAAAGAGAAGAGAAGAAAGAAGGAGAAAAGGAGAAAGAGAGTTGTGCGACGTGTTGGTTGGAGGAAGAAGGAGAAGATAACAAAACCTAAACCTAATTGGTCTGATACATTTGAAATTGGACATGGCCCACTTCCCCCAACCTCCAAATTTCTTCATTTCACCCTCATGTCAGCCATTTAATATTCAGCCACGTCCAAATTTCTTCATTTCACCCTCAGTTCAGCCATTTAATATTCAGCCACTTAACATTGCAGAAATTTCTTCTCTTATTATTTTACTTTTCTACCCTAATACAAAAACCTCTACTCTTATTATTTTACTTTTCTACCCTAATTTTAGTTCCTTTTCTCCTATTATTTTACTTTTTTACCCTAATTTCAGTTACCATTTTTATTCTTTAAAACTTAAGTCTGGCCCATTAAACACATATTTAACCTAGCCTATCCGCAAAAATTTCTTCATTCTCCATTATTTTATTTAATTCAAAACAAAAAATTTCTAAAGCTTCCCTATCGGCCACTGTCACCCGTTGCCACCAGTTGCCACCTGCCATCAACCGCCACCGTCGTCGGCCGCCACTGCGACGTTTGTTTTTTTTTTAATTTTTTAATTTATCTTTTCTATATTTCTAATTTCACTATAAATATTTTGTAAAAAATATACCTATTTTTCAGTAATAATAATGGCCAATGATAATGATCCTTCAAGAACATACCATAGGAGTGACCTGGGATGGAAACATTGTCATCCGATAGATGAATAAAATTTAAATACAACTATTTGCAATTATTGTGGGAAAGTTATGAAAGGAGGAGTTACTAGAGCAAAAGAACATTTCATGGCAAAGAAGGACAATGTTGTTGCTTGCACCAAGACTCCGAAAAATGTGAGAAAAGAACTTTGAAAATTATACAAAGAAAAAGCAGACAGCTCCTCCGTCAATCCTAGATATACTGCAACCAATGATAACCATAAGAGTGAAGATGAGGTTGAAATTTCCACGACTAGTAATGATAAAGGGAGAAATAACGGTGGAAGAAAAGGACCACTGGATATGTTTTGTAGAAATCCAACTACTGCAATAGAGAAGAGAAAAAAGGAAAAATTAAGGCAAGCTAACATCAAACAAGCATGTGACAAAAATTTAAAGGCCTCGGTTCATCAATATATTGCTCGATTTTGGTACCAAGCAGGCTTGTCATTCAACCTTGTGAAGTTGAAAAGTTTTCAAAATATGATTGATGCCATAGGTGCTTATGGACCTAATTTACCCGCTCCTAGTTATCATGAAATCAAAGTTCCACTTCTCAACAAGGAAGTTGAGTATATGGAAAAGTTTTTGCAAGATCATAAATTGCAATGGAGCAAACATGGTTGTTCTATTATGTCAGATGCATGGACTAATCGAAAGCAATGATGCTTAATTAACTTTTTGGTAAGCTCCCCTGCAGGGACAATGATTGTCAAGTCCATTGATGGTTCAAACTTTGTGAAGACAGGAGAAAAACTATTTGAGATGCTTGATTCCCTTATGGAGGAGATTGGGGAAGAAAACGTTGTTCAAGTTATAACAGATAATGGGAGCAATTATGTGTTGGCTGGTAAGTTGTTAGAAGAGAAAAGATCTCATCTTTATTGGAATCCTTGTGTTGCCCATTGTTAGATTTGATGCTTGAAGACATTGGAAAGCTTCCTTTGATAAAGAAGACAATTCAAAGAGGAGTTAGTCTTGTTGGCTTTATCTATAGTCATTCTAGTACCTTGAGTTTGTTGAGACAATTTACAAATAAGAGGGAATTAGTAAGACATGTCATTACAAGGTTTGCTACCTCTTATTTATCATTACAAAGGTTGCATCAAGAGAAGGAAAATTTGAGAAAAATGTTCACCTCTGATGAATGGAGCAATAACAAGCTATCTAAGGAAGCCAAGGGGAGGGAGGCTACAAAAATTGTTCTTATGCCTTCATTTTGGAATCAAGTAGTATTTACTTTCAAAGTCATGGCTCCTCTTGTTCATGTGCTTCGTCTAGTGGATGGGGAAAGTAAAGCAACTATGGGTTATATATATGAAGCAATGGAGAAAGCCAAGGAAATAATAATGAAGTCATTCAACAACGATGAAAATACAATGATGTATTTACAATCATTGATAACACATGGACATGTCAACTTCATTGCCCCTTGCATGTTGCTGGTCACTTTTTGAACCCAGAGTTCTTTTATTCCAACCCAGACATGGAATATGATTTAGAAGTTACAAATGGATTATATGATTGCATCAGGAGGTTGGTGTCAATTAAAGATGTGCAGCAAAATTTTTTAACTGAGTTGCCTCTTTATAAGAGTGCAAATGGACTCTTTGGTGATGATTTTGCCAAAGAATCAAGGAAAACCACAGCCCCAGGTGAAACACTTAAACACTTTTTAAATTGTGCTAAGATATAATGGTTACATTCTAAGCTACTTTCGTTGCTTGTGTAGCTCAATGGTGGAAGAATTATGGGCATGCAGCTCCCAACTTACTAAAGCTAGCAATCAAGATTTTAAGCTTGACGTGTAGTTCATCGAGATGTGAGCGCAATTGGAGTGTTTTTGAGCAAGTAATAAGACATGACTCATTTCATTCACTAGTAAAAAATATGTATATTAGATCGGTTCTGAAGCACATGTTACATTGGTTCTACAACCGATCTAATATACACCGATGTAATATGTCAAAGACATATTAGATCGGTTCTGCAAAAAACGATCTAATATCCAAAAAAACATTTTCGAAACATCAGCGGTGTTCATCAACATCCGTTTCCAAATCTTCACTGTCCTTGCCTTTGATCTTGGTTCCCAAATACACTTCAGATTCATCAAGAAAAGATATGCAAAGAATAATAGTGGCATCATTGGGAAGAAGACTCTACAAATATAACAAGAAAGAAACAAAAAAAAAAGCAAAAAAACTCAAATCAAGAACGAAAGAGATAGAACGATTTTTGGTTGTGGTTCTGCGGAAGGAGTGAAGCTAGATTTAATACCTGGGCTAAAGGAGGTCAAGTGGAGCTTCAAAAATGGAAGAAGAAGAGATGAAAACGACAGTTGGACGCGACAATGGCAACGGAAAGCTTCGTATCCAAAACCCTAAGAGCGGCGACCATGGTGGCGAAAATGAGAATGAGAGTGCCTGGGAGAGAAAAAAAGAAGTGGGGGCGTAAAGGAAGAACATGAAAAAAAGGGTTTTCGTGTAATGATATTAGATCGGTTGTTTATTTAATCGATCTAATAGTTACATATTAGATCGGTTCTCCTTGCAACCGATATAATATGTAAATATTAGATCAGTTAAATAAACAACAGATCTGATATACTTCCTTTTATTTACAAAATTGCCACCACATTTTGTTTTAGATCGGTTCCCTTACAACCGGTTTAATATTTTGTTCTAATATGTCTATTTTGCACTAGTGATTATTATATTAGTTTGTAAGTTGTATAAGGAAATTAATTTACATATTACTTATTCACATTGCAGATTCATTCAAAGAAAAGAAATAGACTGGACCACAAAAGGTTGCATGATTTGGTTTACATAAAGTATAATTAACAACTTGCTCAAAGATACACTATTAGGGATGAAATAGACCCTATTCTATTGAATGACATTGATGAGTGTAATGAGTGATTAGTGGGAAAAGAGTATGATGATAACGATAATGAAGAGGGAGGTAATGATTTGGTTTTTCATGATGATCGCACTCTTAATTGGGTAACTGTTTATGAAGCTTCAGGTATTGAAGAACCAGTAGTTTATACAAGGAGACAAATAACTAATAAAAGAAAGCAACCATCAAGTGATGGTATTGTTATTGGATCTTCCCATGCTTCTAAGAAAGGTTCAAGTGCAACTCCAACTCCAACTCCAACACAACCTAAGAAGGGTAAAAGAGAGGACTCAAATTCAAGTTCAAAATGAATTGCATGATAGCTTTGACTCCGAGTTTGAAAGATTACTTAACTTTGACAAGAGTCTCTCAGAAGAGGAAGAGGAGGAGGGATATGCCCCATTGGATGATGACATTGAAGACAATTATGTTGGAGTTGAAGAAGAATATGATGATTAGAAAGAAACTTAATACATACATTTAATGATTTGTTGCTATTTTATGTTTTGAACTTTAAATTTGTAGTGTTTTGAATGATGTTATTATTAATTGGATTTTTATACATAATATCATTACTTTTTCATTAAAATTATATGTGGTGGTATTATATTTTTTTACCGCAATACTTTTACCATAACCCGTTATGGTTTCCATTATAACTTTATAAGGGTTTTTGGAGTCGCCAATATTTTTCGTTATCCAATATTAATAATAACACTGATGTAAACATATTTAGGATAATCTAATTGTGTAAACATATTTAGGATGATCTAATTAAACAATTACACTTCTATTTTAGAAAAAAAAATGAATTTATTGGAATCGAAAAGGACTGAAAAAGATACCTCTGAAACGTAAATAAATTCAAATATATTTAGTTCTCAATTTGATTCAATAACACCCATGAAAAGACCAGTATTAGTATAGTTTAATGAATGGCCATATGGTACTGGTTATCCATCATTGAAGGGTCACTGATTTTGTGTGGAAGGATACTAGAAAGATCTAATCACGTTTTTGCATTTAGATATGTTATGAATAAATTATTCAGCAACAAGGACTGAACTCGTACATATCCATTTAAGTGAGAAGTGGCTCTAATAATGAGTGGTTTATTTACAATGCATATAAAACTCATAAAGTGTTCCCATGTTCCATTAGTTTTGTGGTTTAGAAAGTTCAAAAACCACAAAATGTGCTCCATTTTGAAGTCGGTGTTACGCGCATAGTGCCACCTTACCAAATTTTCCAAGCACAAGTTCTTGGTGGGCTTGACCTCTTTCCGAGTGCGAAATGTGCACCAAACCTTCTGACTAACCCACCAGCCACTATCAAGAAAACAAAAACATGCAAATCATTTCATCATGCGACCAAAGAAAAATTCATCCACACCACTATAAATCACTAACCAATACAAAAACAGTTCAATCGTGACCTTCCCTTCCCTCAGAAATCAAAAGCATGATTTTACCTAAGCAATCTTCAGTTTCAACACTTCGCACCTTAACATTTTTTCTTTGCCTTCTCTTAGTAGGTTGCCAAATCCTTGAAACCCCATCACCACTATCGGATTCAATCCCACTAATCCCTGACCTTTTAAACTTCATAGACCAAAGACTCGCTCTGGTCTTCCCCATTATTCAAGCCTTCAAGAACACAATAACCTCAGATCCTTTGGGAATAACAGCAACATGGGTTGGTTCAGATATATGCAACTACACAGGCTTCTACTGTGACAACCCACCAGATAACCTCACTGCCACAACCATTGCCTCAATTGATTTCAATGGCTTTCAACTCACTGCTCCAACACTTGATGGCTTCATCGATCAACTCCCTGACCTCGCTCTTTTCCATGCGAACAGTAACAAATTTTCTGGCACCATATCGCCAAAAATAGCCGGACTCAAGTTCCTATACGAACTTGATTTAAGTAACAACTTGTTCTCCGGGTTATTCCCCACATCGGTCATCAACATCCCCACCTTATCCTTTTTGGACATTAGGTACAACTCTTTCACCGGCACGGTGCCCCCACAGATCTTCATGCAGACATTGGATGTTCTTTTCCTCAACAACAACAATTTCATGCTCACACTACCCAACAACCTAGGAGACACACCCGTCGTTTATCTCACTTTGGCCAACAACAAATTCACCGGGCCCATTCCCCGCAGCATTAGAAAAGCCTCGTCCACGTTGATCCAAGTGCTGCTTTTGAACAACCTTTTAACGGGTTGTCTTCCCTACGACATCGGGTTCTTGGGAAACGTGACGTTGTTCGATGCTGGTGGGAACCTCTTAACTGGGCCAATACCTTGGTCCTTTGGGTGCTTGAAGAAAGTGGAGCAGCTGAACCTTGCAAGGAACCTTTTGTATGGACAGGTTCCGGAAGTGGTGTGTGCGTTGGGGAATTTGGCGAATCTTTCATTGTCTTACAATTATTTTACGAAGGTGGGACCTTTGTGCAAGGGGCTGATTCAAAGAGGGGTTCTTGATGTGAGGAAAAACTGTATTATTGGTCTTCCGGATCAGAGATCAGCGAAGGAGTGCATGGCGTTTTTTTCGATTCCGAGGTCTTGTCCGAACCCTGCATCGTTTAATATCATACCGTGTCAAATTCATTTGACGAAACCACAAGAGACAACTAAGAGGCATTTGCTTTCATATTCTGCTCTTTCCAGAAATAGAGTGGTTTTGTAACTCAGGATTGTGTAGTGTTTTCTGAGGTATATACTTTGATTTGAATGCATACACAGAATGTAATGGGATGAAGTAAGTTACATTTATAATAAATTTTGACAACATTTTCGTTTTTATCATATAACTCGGCTCTCATCATACTTTTTTTCTTCTGCTAACTTGAAAAAGTGAAAGAGTTCTGAAAACTAGTGTGGAGGGTTTCTGGTGAAGTATATTTACATTTATATAATAAATCTTATATATCGTTTTCTAAGAATAGATTGGAACTATAGATTGTAACTTTGTTGTTAATTGGTTTCTGTCTTTTGTAGTATTTCAACTTGACCTGGAAATCTAAATATTTGAATTTGTCCAACGATTTGATTTGATTCTAAGTGATGAAGTGTATGTTTGAGACTATAGAATCAAAGTTCTTTTTTAAAATAATTAATATTTCATTTTTATATAATAATAATGTTTAATTTTCGGTTGATATCTAACTGAGCCAAAATCTCAACAAAATATGTCACGAAGACATATGTTCGAATTTATTTTGTAGTTGAATTTAATTATTGGAGTATTAACTTTATAATTAATTTCCAGTAAGCCTAGAATTCGTGTAGCATTCTTTTTACTTTACCTAACTTATAATCGAGTTCCGAATTAGTTTCTCTTCAGTTTTTACAGTTGCAATTGTCTTGTGAAGTGATGTTTCTAGATAAACTTAATTCACTGCTGAATTTTCGAGTAATGATAGAAGAGTGCAACATAAAGTTGATTGAGAAGTAAAGGGAAACACCCTAATGCATATGAAAGAACTTTAAAAGTACTTAGTAGAAATTTAAAAGAAAAGGTATTTCAAATTAAAAGTGTAAAAAAAAATGAATGTAAACAATTCAAGAAAATTAAACGCGACTTAAAAATATGTTTAAATGGAAGAGAAAAAGTGAAATTGGCAGAAATATAAAGTTCTTTTTTTTGCTTGTTTAAATTTGATTGGAAACAAGTTATATTTTGAAGCAACATGTGTTGTGTTACTATTTGAGGTTAAGTTGACCATAATAATCGAAACCGTTTTAACCCTCATTAGCCATCTTTAAGCACTTGGCAGCTTAAATGCATAGAAAACATGACATGTGTTCATCCTTTAACGTGGGTACCCAACCTTAACCCCTCCAGAATGATTTCTTTTTCTTTCTTTTCTCATTTTTTTAAGCAAAAGTTTGGGCGTGCAAAAGTTCATCAAAATCAATAAAGAAAAATCATAATGATAATCTACTAAAACTCATCATAAATTAAATAACTAATATAAGTCAAACAAAACAATATTAGTCCATTTTTATTTATAATAAACTCCAAATCTATAAAGAAAGGATGTTTTCACTACAAACCAAAATATAGTCCATCCGTCGTTTTACACAAGAATTACTCTTCTTATAGGTACGAGAGAATGGAAGAGCATAATTGAGCGCAAAGATATATTATGATTTAATTAATAGTTGTATCTCTATATTTAAATTTATGATCTTTATATATAAAAGAATATTTTTATTATTATTTTCTCAATTGAGCCTTAATATTCATTAAAGAGGGAAAGGTGGTGGGAGGGGTGAGAGGTGGAGGGATACAGAGGAAAGTGGTGAGAGAAAAAAAAATGAAAAACAACCAAAAGACGTTTAGAAAATGAACAAACTTTTAACTTCTGACACTTTTAAATAGTGTTAACATCATAAATTGATTATATTTAATAAATATTAGGACTCTGAACTGAAGTCTATAAGGAAGCGGTTCCATTTTTGCAATTTCGTCCAACTATATTGCCCCGGGTCTCTATAAATCAGTGTAGTAAATGGACTTTTGGCCCCGGTTACAACTGAACCAAAGCATATAAGACAGCATCAGCTTTCAAATTTTCAAAAATGGCTTTTGGCCTCAAGTCTTTAAGGACCGAGGCAATAAATGGGCTTTTGGCCTCAGTTATTAACTGAACCGAGGTCATAAAGGCAACATCAACTTTCAAATTTTCCAAAATGCCACCAGCATCAGGCTTTTGGCCTCGGGTCTTTAAGAACCGAGGCAATAAATGGGCTTTTGGCCTCGGTTATTAACTGAACCGAGGCCATAAAGTCTGTTAAAGCCCTAATCACTAATCACTATTCATCGTCTCCCCAACTCTCTTTTCTCTATGCGAATTTCTCTCTCTCTCGAGGACGACGACCTCTGCTTCTGCGAACTCCTTTGCGGCCACTGCTTCGGTTTGCGACCTCCTTCTTCTTCATTCATGGCAGCAGCTTCAGTGAGGGTAGTGACCGGCGACATCTACTTTGCAACATGGTGGTTCGTCGGGGCGGCCTGGTTTCGCAATGCAGACAACCTCTGGTTTGGGTTTTGCAGGTCTCGCTTTGTGTTACAGCTTCTGATTCTAGTTTCATCTACAGGTAAAGGATTCGTAGCGGTGGTTGCATCTTCTCGTGACGGTGGAAGCGACAGTGGCTCAGGCGCGATGTGTAGTGTTCTTCACACGAGAGTTTCACACCTACATTTCGCTGGTTTTGGTTTTCTGCAGGTGGTGCACATTGTTCCTGACGATTTTGGTTGTGTGTTTACGGTGGTCGCCAATATGGTTGCCACTGATTTCGACGGTGGTGTCACAGTGACGAAAGGAACAGGTGGGACTATGTTGCTCTATGGCTTCGGTTCTAGAGACCCGAGGTAGAAAAATGAATCTATGGCTTCAGTTCTAGAGACTCAAGGCCAAAAGCCACCCCTTTTGGCCTCGCCCCAATATGCCTTGGTTTTGGAACTGAGGTAGAATACAAAAAACAACCAGAGCTAAAAACCCTTATTGCACTAGTGCTAATGTTTAAGGGTTGCCCCAATCTAACGGGCCTAATGGTTGGCCCATAAGGCGTACAAGGCCCATAAGGCAGCCAAACCCCTTCCATTCTTGTCATTCTTGCAAAACAGTGCTTGCTTACTCCTCTTTTCTCTCCACAGAGGTTCTGCTAGGGTTTAGTCCTTAGTCCAGCTCAAGCCAGCTCAACCCCTACTCTACTTCACGTAAGTTAACTCTCAGCTCATTCTAGTTCCTTTCTAAATCCCCTTTTCGTACTTCCGCTAGAGGTCCACTGTGGTAACCTCGTTTTCTATGTGCCATTGTTCTAGTTCGTAAAATCTGCTCCTGGAGCTACTAGGTTCATTGGCGTAAGGCTCAAAGTCTGGTATTAGCCCCTTTCCAAGTAAAGGAAGTTAGGGTTTCGTGTTTTAAATCATGTTTAGCTTGTTCTTGTTGTTTTTTGTGTTTTAACATGCTTGGGTGAAGTTCTGATGGTATGAATGTGAATTGTGTGATTAATATGATTAAATGGCTGAACTGAGCATGCGCGAATAGTGGAGGGTTTTGGTCTTCTCGCCCAAGCGAGCGTGTCTCGCCTAGGCGAGATTAATAGTGACTCGCCCAAGATGTTTGCGCGAGCTGTTACTCAAGCGAGTAGCTCCTGTTTTAAGCAAGAGTCCATCTCGCTCAGGCGAGGAGGTCTCGCCTAAGCGAGAGAACGCGGAGGCTATTGTTCCCCTCTTTTAAGCCCTCACCTAGGCAAAAGGGGCTCGCTTGAGCGAGAGAAGCCTCTCGCCTGAGCGAGACCTCTCGGCCTGAGCGAGAGTTAGGCGAGATAGTCCTTGGGTCTTGTTTCTTTCTTTGTTTTTGGGTGTTTGATACATGTTTGGTTGGATTGCTATGTTAAAGCATGAGATGAATGAATATGCATGAGTAAGAGGATTTGTGAGTTGTGGATGATGAGCATGGCATGATCTTGGCATGTAATGAGTATGAAATGGTTAGTTATAAAAGTGACATGGAATTGGTATGAGCATGAATGTGATACTGATTAATGGATTATGTTATTGGTATGGTTAGGACGTAATTCCACGACGGTGTCGTAGTGGTGCCTCATTGGTTAGGGCGTAATTCCATGAGCCTCTAGGTGAGACTTCATGGTGGTGCCTCAGTTGGTCGGGATGTAATTCCATGACCCTTGTTAGTGGGAGTTCATGGTGGTGCCCCATCTATATAATTTAGTAAGGATTCAAGGTAAGGTTGCATCCTAACACTCTAAAGAGTCAGTTAGTCTCACATAAAGCGTACTGACTCTAGTGGTGAGAGTAGCATGAGGCCTGAAACTCATTAAGGGCTAACCTTATGTGTGGGGGATGAAACATTATAACACTTATCTCGGTAGAGCAGGGAAGTCCACCACAAGTGCAAGCATCCGTTGAATCCGACTAATTATATGTATCTAGATGAGTCGTGTTTGAGTCTTAGTGTATTGTTTGCAAGTCATAACATGATTAGTTGGCTTATGCATCTTGAACTATAAAATTGTATGTAACTGTATGATAAATCACTTTCTGCTCTAACTTACCCTTTTGTTTGTTGTATGTTCTGTCTGGTGTGGTTTTCCCTCTTTGTGATGATCATCAATTTATTGATGTGAGCAGATGCGGAACTCCCCGAGTCAACAGGAAAACGATGATTCCGCTCCTTAGCATCTCTGGGATGGACTCCAGTTTTCTTTTAGGGCTAAGGCCCATGTATTGTCTTACCTTGGGATTTATTTGATTTACTGCCAATCTCCTATTTCACTTTGTATCTAGCATCGTGGTGTGCCTTAAATCTTTTCTTGAATTTCTTTAGATATTAGTAATGAGTAAAGTTATACTCCATGACTTGTTTCTCGTTCTATCTGTGTAACATTTCATTTGAATTAAAGTTATTATTTAAATGGGGTGTTACATTATCTGATTTACAATGTAAGAAAACTTGGTATAATCTCTTAGTAAAAAAATTATGAATCCATTAAATAATTTGTAAATCTCATTCACGCTATAAGATATTTAAGAAATTTTACTTTAAAATTGAGTAAGAATGAATTGGTGAGCATTATATATAAAAAATATTACAAAATCTATTATTTTAAATTTTGGGTTAGAAATGATGCTAGATTTTTATTCTTTTTATGAATTCACTCATAACTTATTGTTATCAAATATTTATAATAGATATCCTTAAAAGATTGAATAATAATATTAGAGTTTTTAATTCTTCACCATAACCGATTTGAAAGAATAGATAATAAACTCTACTCTTATCTCATATGACATAAACCTAATAAAATATAATAACCAAAACTTCACTTATCTCATATGCAAATTTGTTCACAAGAAAATTCACTTTTTTAAATTATAAATTGCCGAGGGTTTGTGAGCACAACAATTTCATAAATATAATATGAACCAATAGGCATGAAAGAAAAATATAAAAGATAAACAAAATGAAGGAGTTTGTGTTCGACTATTTATTTGTGAACTAATAATATTAATACATTATTTAAAATAAATTCTTTAAAATCCACTATGAAGGTTCCAATCAATCGTAACACTTAACTAATTGACGGAATTAAAACTGAAGTTCTATTTCTTTTGGTTTAATTAATCGTATAGTACCCAATTTGGAGCTAGTGTGTCAAATAGGTACCCGGTTTTAAAAAAGTGTCAATTACATCCCAACTTTTGAAAATTGCTTCAATTAGGTCCCTTTCAGACAGAGTTGACTAACCGTTAGTCAACGTGCCACGTGTCAATCTGTGATTTTTTTGATTTTTTTTAAAAAAATTTTTTTTTTTTTTTAATTTTAATTTTTTTTAAAATTTTTTTAAAAAAAAATAAAAATGCCACGTGTCAAGTCCTTGTGTGTGACACGTGGCATTGTCAGTGTCATGTGGCATTGTAATGCCACGTGTCAGTGTCACTATCAGATGTCATTGTGTTGATTTCGATTTAGTCTCCATATATGTCTTTTTGTTTCAATTTAGTACCTAAGTAGGTGTATTTGATTCAATTTTGTCCCATTTTTTTTTTAATAATTAAAATATTTTTGTAATCCATTTTTTATAAGATTAAAATTAATTAAGTATAAATATTTTTACAAAACTAAGTACTAATATTTATAATGTTTCTCTCAATTTCAGACCAAATTTATTATTTGTATAAATGTTATACTAATATTTTTTTATTAAAAACGACTTTTTAACATATTACTTTATTAATTACTTTTTTATTAAGTACTCATGTTTTGTTAATTTTTATTTTTTTTTTCAAAATAGAACAATATTGTCTCTTACTAATTTTAAATCAAAATTTTTATTGGTATGAATGTTATACTAATTTTTTTTATTAAAAATGACTTAATAAAATGACTTTTACCACTAAATTTTAATATAAATATCAAATACTTAATTTTTGTAAAACTTTTATACTTAATTACTTTTAATTTTATAAAAAAATATTTTAATTATTAAAAATTATTAGGTCAAAATTGAATCAAATACACATAAGTAGGTACTAAATTGAAACGAAAAAACATAGATGGGGATTAAATCGAAATCAACACAATAACATCTGATAGTGACACTGACACATGGCATTACAATGCCACGTGGCACTGACAATACCACGTGGCACACACAGGGACTTGACACATAGCATTTTTAATTTTTTTTTTTAAAAAAATTTTAAAAAAAATTTTAAAATTTAAAAAAAATTAAAATTTTTTTTAAAAAAAATCAAAAAAACCACAGATTGACACGTGGCACGTTGACTAACGGCGTTAGTGAACTCTGTCTGAAAGGGATCTAATTGAAGCAATTTTCAAAAGTTGGGATGTAATTGACATTTTTTTAAAACCGGATACCTATTTGACACACTAGTACCAAACTGGGTATTATAAGATCGTTGTAAGTTGATTATCAAAAAGAGGGTAATCATTAACATATTGTTATTAGTTTCATCCGTACTTCTTAATGAATATTGAACAAAAATTATATCTTATCTATGTTATTTAGGTATACATTATACGCTCTTAACTTATCTTTCATTTATGACTATATAGATTGTGTTATATATATTTTATTTTTTACATACATTTTGATTCCTATATCCCCCATCCCATCCAAACACATTGAAGACTATTAGGATTAGGAAAAAGAATATAAATTTATGAATTAAACTTTAATCGTAGGTAGTAATATTTTATATTGAAGCATTTTAACCTTAAAATATGGTATGAGAAGTTCTTACTTCACACAAATGTTCTAATGTCAACTCAAATAGCACTGGTTGCAAAATCATTGTTTCAGTGGCTTTCTTTGTGGCTGTAAATTGAGAAGGTGGTTGGTGGTTGATGGTAACATATATAATATATCAAAAGTCGCATCTCATTGTTTACTTTTGAAAAAGCTTGGAGAAAAAAAATTATGTATGCCCTCTTTGGTTGAATTAAGTACCTTTGTTCGATTTTTCTTAATATATAATAATGTCACGCTCTTAAGAAGTGTATATACATATAATAAGAAGAAAGAGACCACTAGAAAAAGAAAGAAATGTGGACAAGGAAAATGAAAATAGGTATTGTGAAGTCTAATATTGCGTTGATATGTCACTGTCATTTTTAATGTTTAGCCAAATAAAATTAAGCAAATTTTAATTAGTGTTAGTTAAGAAATTGAAAGTAGAAACACTTTATTAAAAATATTTTTAACATTTTCAGACCCTGCTTAAGACTTATAAGAACTAATTGGAAAAACTACTTAAAATCTTAAAAATAGTAGATAATTTTTAAGATAATTTATTAAAGTGTAAGTATTTATTAAAATTATTTGGCAAGGTAATTAATAAAACATAAAATAAAATAAAAATTCAATATGATACTTTTTTATAAATTTTTTTATTACTTTGCTGATAAAAATGTATAAAATAAGACTATTCATATTTTTAATTAGACAGCCTAATTTCATTATGTTACTTATAGTAATGAAAAATAAAGTGTAATATAAAAACAAAATCATGTCTTAATATTTTGAAATAAAATTTACAAAAATTAAATACTATTAAAAAATATTTTTCCTGAAAGATATTTGTGATAATATTAAACGCATAACACACTATAATAATTTTGTGATGACATTGTTAAATTTATAATGAAATTTAAATAATAAAAATATTTATGATGGATTTTTGAGATGAAACAAATTTGTGACAAAGATCTTTGTTAAGAAAAGGTTAATGTTGTCCATTAAAAAATTTCCCTACAAAAATAATTAACTTTTTCAACAGATAAAATTTGTATGTAATGCATTGTAAATATATATATATATATATATATATATATATATATATATATATATATATATATATATAACCTAAAGTAAAATTAAATATTATTTTAAGTCGTGAACTTGGATAAATGAAGGTTACCTATATGTTTTATTATTATTTTATATTATTGGTACCATTTGGATGGTGTATGAATTATTGTTGAAGGAAAATTACATATCTTGAAAGTCATTACATTTTGTAATCCTTAAAAATATCTAACAATATGTTTGTTCAAAAAGTGTCTTATGTTTAGTTCTAATGAGTTGAGATCAAACCGATGTAAGAGTGTTTGTGTTTGGAAAGTCATATTTTGGTATATTTCGGGAGGTAAGGCATGGATCATAGTGAGGTCTAAAGAAGTTTTTACCAAGTAGATGAATATGTTGATAATTTAAAATAACATTCTAGACTAGGATATTCATAGGCCAAACTTGAACTATTTAATACCTGTTTAACATCGCCAATGTTAGATAGTAGGTATTTATCTCTTTAATGAGCCAATAAATGATTGATATTCTTGATAAGTAAATAAGTATGATTGTACCAATGATTTTATGAGAAACACTAAACTACGTAATCACTTTCAATAGTAACTTTGATGTTCATAATGAATCATTAGTAGTGGAATATGGATCCATATATATGATAAAATTAGATTGAGTCTTTTGGTTTTAGGTCTAATTCAAGTCCCCCTAATGTGTGTATTGCTATTTGAGTCTTGTAGTTGTAGGTCCAATTTGAGGCTTCTAGTATTTGTATTGTTTGTTGAGTTTATCAAGATTGACTTTGAGGTTTACAAAGATCTAAGTCCTTTTATTTTTTCTTTTAGATATGTCTGTCGTACAAGTAGAAGAAAAACCTGGTTAGTATGAATTGTTTAAGAATTGTTAGGAAATCTTCTTTAAATTAACATATGAAGATTTTATATTAATATCTTTACGAGATATTAGATATATAAATCATCTTCTATTCTGATGTAGAACTTTAAATATTATGTCAAAAATATTTTTTTAGTAAATATATTTTATAATATTTTGTAAACAATTACAAAGATGTAATATATATATATATATATATATATATATATATATATATATATATATAATGTGTTATAATTAATGTTATCTAAAAAATCTTATTGCACACAAAAATATCAATTTTAATTTCTTTTTATGAAATGATAGTAATTTATATAATAGTCAGGACTTTAGACTACATCGAAAGAAAATAACTATACAATACTAACATCAAATTATATGTTATAATTTTCTCCAGATGATATTTTATAAATAAAAAATTAATAATTATTCTAAAAAATAGTATAAATTATTTTCAGAATTTACCAAAATTTTTAAAGCTGTAAGTGATTTTCGTACTTGTAAAAAAAGATAATTTATTACATATAATTAAATAACATACTTAAACGTAGTATAGTTATGTTGAATAATATTTTCTATTTTTAATATTAAATTAATTATAGTAAATAATAAAAACAAACACTAGCGGAATATTAAAAATTTTGAAAGCAACGATCATATAATATATTAAATTAAATTATTTATATTAATTTTAAATTATGAAAAGATAAAGAAAGAGTAATTATTACTTTTATATTACATACAGTTTTAACATATTTTGATTATTAATTCTATAAATTGAAAAATATTTTATTCAGTTTATCTTTAAAATATAATACCTTGTATTAAAAATAATATTTTATAATAATTTGATATTATGATATAAACATTAATATATAAATTAAATTATAAATTCTAGTTAACATATAATTATTTTTAAGAAAATACAGTATTTAAATTAAATTATTAAATAAATATTTAAAATAACTTATATTGTTAGATTGATAGCTAATATTTGCAACGATTCGTGTTGATCGTTGATATTTTGGAAAGATTACGTGATTGATGATAGATTGAGAATTTATGTGATTGGTTGAGAATCATGTAATTCATTTATGGAGTTAATATTCTTAAGCATATTTGTAAGTAGAAATAAATGAAAAAATGCACCCAATGTACATTCATACATATGTATATATACCGGTTTGAGATGAATGAATAAGTAAGATGATTTTCTCACTTATTTCTATAATGGCATCAGAGCCATGACAAAAGAAACCCTAAGGTTTCATTGTATGTCACCATGGTAGAAGCAGGCAACAAATAGAGCGATGTGAGTTCCGTAAGAAGAATGATTTATCTGCACGATATCACCTTTAATGATAATCTATGAAATCTTATAACTTAGGTGAAGCTGAGGAGAGAAATCTATGATGAATGAGCTTGATCCATAAAAACAGTTTTGTGAGCGCAAAAGAAATTTGGCTTAGTTGATGGAATATCAGTTATAGTAGAATATGGTGATCTTGAAGATTGGTGGACCATTAATTCCTTGTTGGTCTCTTGGATCATGAACATTATTAAACTTTCACTGCTAACAATTATTTCATATATAGAGGTTATACAAGATCTTTGGAAGAATATTCAATAACATTTATCCATAGTGAACGGGCCACAAATTCAACAACTCAAGGATATTGACATCCGGTATTTCAAAAAAAATAAAAATAAAAAATAATTTGATAATATAAAAATTATTAATTTGTGAATTAAATACTTACAAAATTTTTAAAAATTTAAAATTTTTAAAAATTTTGTTTAAAAGTTTTATAAATTAAATTATAAAATTAATTTGACAAAGTCATGGATAGAACTGAGATTTGTTAACGTGCTTAAAGCCAGCAGTGGACCTTAGAAGGTCCGTAGGAGGGTCGTGGCTCCCAAAGATTTTTAAAAAATTTTAAATTAACAAAAAGCTGGTTTTGTTGGTCCTTTGGAGCACACATTTCAAGGCCTTTGTGTTTTAAAATATTTTAGATTGATTTTTATTTTTTATAAAATATAATATTAATAAATAATAAAATTAAAAATTAAACATAATAAAGAATAATAAAATTTATTGATATATTTTTTTTCTCTCATTTTAAGTTTCTCACATATTATATTCATTTATTACTTTTGCACTTTTTTTTTGTTTTAGAAGAAAAAAATAGAAAGTTAAACGTAAATTCATTTTCTCGCTTTTAATTCTCACGAGTTCTCTTTTAAGATAAAAATGTATCTATATCCTTTCTCTTGATAAGAAAATATTAGTTTGATATATAATTTTTTTTCATCTTATGAGTTTTTTTGTATATTTATTTTTTTATGAATATAAAAAGAAAAATTATGTACTATATGTTTTTTCATAACCATTTCTTAAAAGTGACTTGATTATCATTTTTTTAGTAATTATGTCTCTCAATTGTTGATTAGATTTTGATAAATTATTTTTTAGTTATTTTTTTAAATAGGTATATTGATGAAAAATAAAATAATAGATTCATTATTTTAAATTGATAAAAGGGAGGATACCTTGAAGATGAAAACAATATAAATTTACTTCTTTATCTATTTTCAAGCATGATATTTGGAGTTCAATTGTTGACTTAGAGAACCATTTCTTAATGTAAGGCCCACTTCTTTTATATGCCTTTTTATCTTAAAAGTTGCCCCAAACCGTTGGGCCTTAGGGCTGGCCCAAAAGGGGAAAACAGACCCTAAGTCTGCCCTAACCACCCTTTCCATCACTTTGCTGAAACAGATCTCCCAAACCCTTGGAGCAGCCGCAGTCACCTCCGCTAGGGTTCAATCTTTGGTCTCCGCCGGGCTTGTTCGAGCCAGTTCCGTCCCGCGTAAGTTGTTCCCACCCCATACCTCTTTTGTTTAGCACTGTTATTTCGGATTTCCAACTAGGATCGTACTAGGTAGCTTCGTTTCATAATATTCATTTGTTTCCAGCTTGCTAAACTACTCTAGGAGCTGCTGTAGTCTCTGTTCGTGCCCAAGAACCCAGCTGTTAGCCCTTTTTCCAGGTACGGGAAGTTAGGGTTTCGGGTTTAAGTTGATTTTTGGTCCATTCTTGAGTTTGCTTGATGTTGTACGGTGAAATCATTATTTTTGGTGCGTGGAATACCCTGTTTGGTTGTTTGGATCGGAATGTGCATCTGTTGCAGGAGAAACCAGGGCGAGAACTGGTAATCTCGCCCAGGCGAGCCGGATTCGCCTAGGCGAGTCTGGCGGAGGCTCGCCCAAACCGTTTTCGCAAAGAGTCACTCAGGCGACCTGCTCGTCATTTTGAGCGAGCGAATCGCTCGCCCAGGCAAGAGGGGTCTCGCCTAAGCGAGATCCCGTAGTGGTTCCTGCTTCCTATTCTTGTGCCCTCACCTAGGCGGAGGGGGAACTCCTGAGCGAGACCCCTCAGCCTGAGCGAGGTGCTGGGCGAGACAGTGCTGTGATTTGATGTTTGTTGGTTCCTGAATGATCTGTTTTGGTTGAGTATGATTGTATGATGAGTGATATGTATATAATGGAGTATGAAGTATATTTGGCATGATTCATGAATTGTAGATGATGGGTTGGTATGAGAATTGACATGTGAATTAAATGAGACGGATAATATTAAAGTGGCATGATAACATGATGAGTTGGATCTTATTTACATGGATAAACTATGAGGTGTTGAAATGAGTGGGGCCTGGATCATGAAAGACATTGGCTTCAAAGGTTGGTACGAGTGATGTATATCTATGCGTGGTAATTATTATTTTGGTTATGTGAATGAGGTCGATCTGTGTCAGTGCATAATTCCTTGGAGTCTCTAGGTGAGACTTTTAGGGTTGCGCTTCAGTGGTCGAGACGTAATTCCATGGCCCCTGTTAGTGGGTGTCCATGGTGGTGCCCCATCTGTATAACTAGGTAAGGATTCAAGTTAAGGTTGCATCCTGACACTCTAAGGAGTCAGTTAGTCTCACTTAGAGCGGACTGACTCCTGTGGTAAGAGTAGCAGGAGGCATGAAATTCATTAAGGGCTAACCTTGTGGTGAGGGAAATTTGATCCATCGTAACACTTGTAACACATAGCTCGGAGATGAGCAGCTCGGGGTTGAGCAGAGGTATCCACCACAAGTGCAAGCATCCGCTGAATCCGACTAAGTTATACGTATCGGATGAGTCGAGTCGAGTCGTAGTGTATTGACTGAAGAATCATAACATGCTTGGTTGTTATATGGGTATGGGATGATGATAATGTACTGGATTGTGTGATGAATATGTGTTGGCTCTAGCTTACCCGTTTGTTTGTATGGTTGTATTGTATGTGGTTGTTCTTCTTACGATGATCATCAATGTGATTGATGGGAGCAGATGGGCAAAGTTCTCGTGGTCAACAAGGGAATGGCGAGTCCGCTGCTTAGCCATCTGGGCTGGAGTTATTTTATTCACAATTTCATTAGGGCTACGACCTCTGTATCGTTTTATGCTTTCCCACTCTACAGTCTTTGTTAGAATTGTATTTGGTTTATGCTGGCACCGTGGTGTGCCCAGGTTGTAGGGGTTGTGTTAAGGACCCCAAGACTACGCTGTTATACTTTTATCGCGTGACGTTTCCTTTAATTTAGTTTAATAATTAAATGGGACCTTACACTTAATATTCAAAGAATTATAAGTAGGAAATCTCATTAATTATTTTGAATTATAGGCGGAATGTTTCTTATTAATTCTTTGAAACTTATTATAAGAAAACGTTCTCAAATATGAGAATATATAGAGAAAGAGATGAAATTAGAAAAACTTATTTAAAATGAGTTTCATATCAAATACAATGTCAAAACTATATTTTTTTAAAAAAATATATATACAAGAATTCAATACTAAATTATATATACTTTTGTTATATTAGTAATAATAATTAAATATATAAGATTTGAATATATTATTTTGACCCTTCAAACTTTTTTATCAGGATCTGTCACTATTTAAAGCAATACAATCTTTGTGTCAATCACTTATTATCTGATCATCGTGGGAATATTGTTGGTAAGTGAAGTCTCTGAAACTTGATGAGGCATATGGGTCCACATTATGAGGTTCAACCAACTATGGTTGAGAGGGAAGCAATGAAACATAAGGGGGTGCCGATCATAGGTGGTGGTGCATGCGAAACACCTCTTGAATTGGATTTTGAAATTATGCAAGGTGTGGAGCATGATTCTGGACTTGTGGATTACAAAGCTAGTTTTGTTGATCCTTTGGAGCACACATTTCAAGGCCTTAGTATTATTGTGAGGAGGAGAAGAGTGAAGAAGCAACCTTAAGGCTTTGTTCACTTGGGTGGATGGGTTTGAGGGAGAGGAAGTGGATGAGTTTGAGTGGATTTGAGAGTGAAATGTGTGTTGTTTTTTTAAGGGATTTAGAGGTGATTGTGAGTGAATTTGGAAGTAAAGTTTGTGAGAGTTTGTGAATTATTTTATTAATGTGATAAATTAAAAAAAATGTTTAAATAGATATAAAAGATAGATTACCATATTGTCCTTTGTGTAATAAGTAGTATAAATTAGTATTTGTATGAGTTATAATTATTTCTTTTACTACTACAATTGAAAGAAATAAATTATAAAAATTAATAAAATAATTTAATTTTTTCATAGCATTGTAAAAAATGTTACGCACACAAGGGATAAGATCCAGGAGTAAGGAATCGAATCCTACTCTCCAAGTCGACCATATCCATTACAAATAAGAGGGGATCAGATCTACCAAGTTGGGATTGGTTCCAAGCATACATGAGATTGATCCACTACACTATGAAACTTCCCGTATCCGTTCCAAACAACCATGGGATTGGATCCAACAATCCATGGATAGATCCTTGAGTGGATTGGCACATTACCGTGAAAGTCATGAACAACACGTGGATAAATCGTGACTTAAGATAAAATTGTCTTTGCTGTAGTGATCCCTTCAAATATGTTATACTCCCACGAGATTACAAAATATATACATCCCACAAATTGCTGTTGTCACTCGCCTTTAAATCATCTTAAACAAATGCCACAATAATCTGCTAATCCATCTTTCGATTTCTTTTCAAACAGAAAATATGTTCAAACATAAAAAATTTACAAATAAATGATAAATTAAAAAACGTAAGGGAAAAACTTACATAAAACTTAACGGATGTCGAAATCCGAAAGAAATGAAATACAAAATTCGAAATTAGTTTTTAACTTAAACTGAATATGCATTTTCTGTACCGGATGTCTAAATTAGAACCCGATATCGAAATCCGATTCACTTTTTATATACCGAATATGGAAACATCATGAAGAGTGTGTTTGGGAGAGCGTTGAAAAATTAATTTTGAAAGAATCAATTATTGGACGTAGAAGCTTATAACTATTTTTTGGATGTGAATTTTTTGGTTCAAAATCAATTTTAAAATCAAACAAAAGATGATTTTGTGTTGAAAAAACACTTACACGTTTGATTGAGGTGAAACCAAACATACTAGGAGTTTGTTGCGAAAATGAATTAGGGATCCAGAGATAATCACTTTAAAAGATGAAAGTAACACCCATCTCAGTAATTAAATTAATTATTGTCACCTACTTTACTTCAGGATTATTAATGTAATTAAAATAAAAATTTGAGGGTGTAGAAGAAACAGTTAGAGGTGCAGGGAGAAACTCTCAGTAAACAATGCTCTTCTTATATCTATTTTATGGAATTTTAATTGAATGGGCTTATGTCATATAAATTGAACCTAGTATAAGATTGATTAGGATATTGTTATCCTGAATGTTAATAACGTAATTACTCTAAAAGAGGGAGGTCGTTAATAAGGATGAAGATAATATATAGCCTTAAAGGAATAATATCATCTCGGTAGTGTAGACAAGTGTTTATAATAGAAAAAAAAAATAGAGATCAAACAAATCATTTTTCAATATAAAATTAAAAATATCAACTTTTCTATATTTTCTCAACAAATATTTGAAAACAGATTTCTTCGATACTTTTTGTGATACCATTTTAATTTGTTAGATAATTTAATTCGCAAATGTTTTATTTTGTTACTTGTAATCCATTCCACTACAGGAAACAGCCGTACAAAATACATGTGATGATGATAGACGCTACTTATTTAAAGGTCAAATGCACATTGTCTATTTTTAGATCTAGTTTTGTGCTAAATATACAAAACAAAATTGGAGTACAATTTATTAAAAGAATATATCAAAATTAATTTGATAAAATAATATAATTTATGTATGTAAATATGAGAAAAATGAAACAACTATTAAAAAATATTGCAATGAAATAATATTTTTGTCTTGCTTCATTATGGCATGATATGTTCTTAAACCTCATGCAGCCTCATGAAGACAAAAGAAACTTAGATGCAGAAATAGGTTTACGTTGACAGAGAAAGAGAAGGTTTGCAGAATGCAACGGAAAGGGGAGAGAGAAAAAACTGAACTGAATTTATTACTATGAAAGCTTATGTACAGAGTAACACTGAAAGGAGTTATATAGCAGAAAAAAGAAACTAACTATTGATTATGTTATAAACAAAATATTATTTAATTATGAATTTTCAGTTGCGGGGCAGTAGGATTTGAGGCTATTGCACGAGTTCTGTTGTATTCTGAGACCCCCCTCAAGCGGGCAGTAGATGTTGTGACTGCCAAGCTTGGAATTAAGCTTAGAAAATAACCCAGGTGGTAGAGCTTTGGTTAGGATATCAGCTAATTGTTGGTTGGTGCGGACAGGAAGTAATTTGAGTAATCCTTGTTGTATCTTTTTTTTGGTAGTGTGGCAGTCAATTTCCACGTGTTTGGTACGTTCGTGGAAGACTGGGTTTGTGGCAATTTTAATTGTTGAAGCATTGTCACAATAAATAGTAGCCGGTGATGTGTAGGTGATATGAATGGCTTGTAAGAGATGAGTTAACCACTGAATTTCACAGGATGTTTGAGCAAGAGCATGATATTCTGATTCTGAGGAGCTTCTGGAGATGGTTGCTTGCTTTTTGGATTTCCAACTAATTGGTGATTCTCCAAGATAAATAATTAAACCAATGACAAATCGTCTTGTATCTACACAATTCGCCCAATCAAAGTCGTTGTAGCCTCGTAGGTGGATGTCACTATGAGCAGGGAGAAAGATGCCTTGACCAATGGTTTGTTTGAGATATCTTATCACACGAAAGGCGGCTTGTAAATGATCCTTTGTGGGGGCAACAACATATTGACTAAGGTGACTAACAACATACGTTATGTCCGGCCTGGTGTTGGTTAAATAAACTAACTTTCCAATTAATCTTCTATAAGTGGTAGGGTCATCCAGAGGATCACCTACGGCCTGCATCTTGACAGAAAAGTTAAGAGGAGTGCTAACAGGAGAGCAATTGATCATACCAGTCTTAGTTAAAATATCAAGGGTATACTTTCTCTGGGATAAATTGATACCATGCTTATTTCTAGCAATTTCGAAACCAAGAAAATAAGTAAGGGTCCCTAGGTTTTTTATTTTAAAGTTCTTATCAAGCTGTGAAGTAATCTGATCTATGGAGGATTGATCATTACCAGTAAGGATGATATCATCCACGTAAACAAGCAAAATGGTGATGCGATTATCAACAAATTTAACAAAGAGAGAATGATCAGCAGCAGTTTGGGTAAAATTATGAGTGAAGAGAAAAGGGAAAGCTTCGTATACCACTGTCTGCTGGCCTGCTTTAATCCATATAAGGATTTGTGCAGAAGACAAACCTGTCCCTTTTCAATGGTAAGACCAGGAGGTGGGTCCATGTAGATAGTCTCCTCAAGATCCCCGTGGAGAAATGCGTTGTTCACGTCAAGCTGGGATAACTTCCATTCTTTAGAGGTTGCAATAGCTAGGATGAGACGAACTGTGGAGAGCTTGGCAACAGGAGCATATGTGTCATGGAAGTCCATGCCCTCAAGTTGTGTATATCCTTTAGCAACTAAACGAGCTTTGTGTCGCTAAATAGATCCATCTGCTTTGTGCTTCACCTTATAAACCCATTTACAGCCTACTGTGTTGGTGCCGAGCGGAAGATTAGTTAGCGTCCATGTGTGGTTCTGTTCCAAAGCTAAAAGTTTATCTTTCATAGCCTTCTGCCAGCTAGATTCTTTTGCAGCTTCATTATGGTTTTTGGGTTCAATGCCACCATCAATGTTCATAATTGTATGCTGAAAAGAGGAAGACAACCGAGACAAAGAAAGAAAAGATTGTATATAATATTTACTTTTCCTAGCAGTGTCAATGTTATTTACGTAATAATCTTGGAGATGTGTAGGCATCTTTGTGGCTCTCTTACTTCTTCTCACATTATCATTATTAATGGCATTATCTTGTGTATCTATATCATTATTGCATGGAATATTGTTGTCATCAAGCGTTTCATCATGCGTTAC
>Ga0214543_1003866_pt1 | contig 28821 bp, 22 predicted proteins | sample CNSS2metaG_FD_160094 | JGI IMG/M metagenome (GOLD analysis project Ga0214543, IMG submission 160094) | Root nodule microbial communities from cowpea collected in UCLA plant growth center, Los Angeles, California, USA - CNSS2 | ecosystem: Host-associated > Plants > Roots > Nodule | place: USA... | reverse complement strand
TATATATAATATATATATATATATATATATATATATATATATATATATATATATATATATATATATATGTATATGATTGTTTGATATTAGCTCACTATATCTACTTGTGCGTGGCGATGATCGTGTACACGGTATACGGGAACAGATGATATTACAGGTGGTTCTGGTGAATCATAGGCTCGGAGCAGGTGCTAGCTTAGGAATTTTCTCGAAGTTTTATATTGTTTTATGTTTTCAATAAGTTGTAACTGATGATATTACTGGATCTTTGGACAATCATAATAGTATTTATATTCCATGGACTTTGGATTATTATTGGAGTAAATAAAAGTTTTAAATTTCCCGCATTTTTGGGAAAAGATGTTTTATTAAATGAAGTTATTTATATTTTCTTTTTGATATTAATTAAATTTGTAATATCTGGATGGGATGTTACACTGACTTATCTCAATTTGATGAAGTTGCTTAACCAACACCACCACCACCACCTTCGTACATGGATTCACATAGCCCTGGACCGACTCCATCGATGCCATTTGCACCTTCTACACCATCCAATAGTACGTCATCATCTAGGAGGTCTAAAAGGAAATCTCTCATGGTTGATGTCGTTGACTCCCAATTTGCATCGCTCACATCCCGACTGGATGGATTCATGGAACACCTTGGGAGAACAAATCTTCACTTTGAGAAATTATCTAGGTGTGTTGAAAAACAAGTAGTAGTATTAAAGAACAAGTGGTGATAGTTAAACAAAGGAATGATATTCTTCGTCGTACCTCGACATTCCAATATGCGGAGAGCGATATCTGGGAAATGTAAGCAGCAATGAACATACCAGATGATTTAGTGATGGAGCAATGTTACAACTTTCTCTGTGTAAACTCATTCCTTGTTAAACAACTTATAAGAATGTCCCTGCGTTACTTGTCAAAATTATATAAGACGATGACAAAAGGTGGTGGTTCTTCAATTTAGACTTTGTAATAATTAAATATATATTTTATTCCATGACATTTAAGTTGTATTTGATATCTTAATTGACATTTTAGATATGTAACTTCCCATGTTTTATTGAGTTCCGAAATTAAATTATTAACTTCTATTAAAGGAAATTTCTTTATTTTTTTTAGATAAAAAAAGAAAAAGAAGTGATAAGAAGTGAAAAGCAAGATGATGATAATGATTTCATATCATTGCATAAATTGTCAACGTAATAATCAATCTCACAAATCTCTTTTATTTATAATTTTTTTATTTTTTCAATTTAATTTTTTATTATAAATAAAAAAATCAATTTCATTTTAATATAATTCATACCACTTACACTACAATTTATATCACATTTTATCATAGAAACAAATTAATAAACATATATTTTTATCATTAAAACATTTTTTACTCTATCGTACATATCTCATTCAAATCCAATCATTCATTTCTTCTTTAAATTCATTAATTCATCTGTTCTTTGAATTCATTAATCCAGACAATTCTATAATCTTAAATTCATTCACCATCTTCCATCAAATTCTTTCACCAATCTAAATACTACCTTAGTATAAAACACTTTTAATATCATATTTTATATATATACAAAAGTAAATGTCGAAGAATTAAACGGTCCAATCTCATAAATAAAAAGTTAAAAAAAAAATCAAATAAAGAACAATCAAACAAAAATCACAAACCCAAATTCCAAGATCTTTATTTTAAAATATTAATATTTTAAAATATTGATTACTGTGCAACCGCCCACAGCTAATTTATACCAAAGCAACCCTTATCTTGTCATAGCCCAGAACGTTACTACTCATAATTGAACCTTATCTGAAAATATCTGCTCCACCTGTTTCTTGTTCCACCGTCCGATCAGTTCTTTCTCTCTCCACCGTTGATCACTCGTGTCGCTTTCAGGCCACGTGTTGCTTCCACTCCTTCCTAACCTTAGCTTCGGTAGTTCCGAAGCTCGAGGCTGCTGTCCCTTTCCCTTTATCCCTTTTTCCCTGTCGTTATTTATCTTCCTTTGAGTCACTTACTCAGTCACTCTGCAGTTGTGATCTTTCTTCGCAAATCAACAACGTCAGTGTTGGGTACCCGGAAACTAGGTGACCATGGAGCATCATGTTTTCTTCATATGTTTGTGTGAACACTTGATGGCTGCAATTTTCTCGTGATCAATTTTTTGTTCTGTTCTGTTTCTTTATTACTTTAAATGGTAGTATGTTGATCTAAGTTTCAGGGCTTAGATTAGATCGTGCTTTTTGTACGGATAGTAATATAAAGATTGCATATTTTTAACTGGGTCTTATTCTGATGCAGTTAGTCTACTCTGCACCGACCTTTTTCTTTCAAGTGAATGAACCCTTTTTAAGATTTTTTTTTTTCTTTAGTTCTTATATGATGATCCTATTGTGCATAGCGACTTTCGTTTGTGTATGTGTGCGGGCAGTACTAAAAGATTGAATTTTTGTTGTTGTTTTTACTTTATTTCTCACTGGCTTTGAGTGGTGGTTTCTTTGATTTCTGATCTTTTTGGTGGGTCGGTGAGAGGGGGCTTGATCTTGTAAGTGATCGCTGGCTATGTTGTTTTGGTTCTTTTGATCTCTGGTTTGATTGGATATATAGTATTATGGGTTTGTTGTACTTGATGGTTGAATGTTAAATCAGGAAGGTGGTGCTGTTGCTTTTACAAACCATGAGTGGATCATGTAGTTGTTAGCTCAACTGAATGAGTCTCTTACATTGGATGTTCACTGGGTTTATTTGATCCTGTGATCTGTTTGTTATTCTATTTTCTGGTATAAATTCCTGAAACTATAGATCTTGCCTACACTACCTTGTTTTTAGGAATCGAACTAAAGGTAAAAGGCTATTCTTTTTACTTTTCTTTTTTCTTATCTTTTAACTGATACTGCATTGGTGTATATAAATTCTCCATCACTTTCTGTTGTGATTATGCCTCGCTGCTTGGACCATTTTGAAAAGAAAAAAAAAAACACTTTTCATGAATCAAATTGCACCTCCAAAAGTATTTATAATTGAAAACAAAAACAAGAATCGTTGAGGGCTTTGTGTTTTTCTAAATGGAAAATTGTAATTTATGAAAATAGTTGTTAAAATATGTCAAATGTTATTGATAGGGTATGGATAGTCTCAAATGTTGTCATTAATATGTTTGAGTAGTGTTGAATATATATTAAAATGAATTATGTTTTTTCTGATGCATGAACAACATAATGTAAATTGATATTTTGCTTTGGTGTACTGTGTAGATTGACTTCAAGTTAGTGTAACTGGCTGTCAAGGTGTGATGGCATTGGTCTCTGGAAGAAGTTCTGCTCTGAACCCAAATGCACCTCTGTTCATACCAGCTGCTCTTCGTCAGGTTGAGGATTTTTCACCTCAATGGTGGGATCTTGTCAAATCTTCAACATGGTTTCGTGATTACTGGTTGAGTCAGCATAAGGAGGAAGAGTTTGAAGAAGCTGCTAATGACTCTACTAATGATATAGAGAACATGCTCTCAGAATCTTTTGATCTTGTCATGGAAGAAGACTTCAATGTTCTAGAAAACGAGTTTGAGCAACTGGTACTGTCCTGTGAATCTCAAGATCATCCTGTTCAGGATAATCCTAATGATGGAAAATTGGCTACTCATGGTAAGCATTGAAGCTAAACAGCTAACTGATCTGTGACTGTTTATAGAACATCTTTCAACATTTTCTTATGTGCTTGTCTACTTACATGATTCATCTTGATTCATCTTTGTTTCAAATGCTATATGATTTGTCTGTTTCAATTATGACATGTTTTATGGTCGTATTGTTAATCATATTATTCATATGTTATGCTTATTCTGTATGGTGGTGGTATCATTCATGTAAGTATGTGAATTACTTACTGTTTTTACTGCTATTGAAAGGATCTTTCCTTTTGAATGTTACATCTTTCAGTTGGTAGTTGGCTAATTTGTTTCTGCATTGTCTAATTTGTTTCTTGATCAGATCTTAACAAGGATGTTAAAGCTCTTCTTATTAACATGACACCAAAATCACCAAAGGAAAGGGTTCCTAAGTCCCCTTCAGGGCTTGCAAAGCATGTTGAGAAGGCAGCACAACGTGTGAATGTGAAGGGTGTGTCTCACCGAATCCACCAACCTCGTTGAGGAAACATTTGAAGGTGATAGCTTGCTAGAGCTAATGTTACTCACTATAGCATGTGATCTCTGCTGAAATAATTTTTGTATATAGAGGGTGCAGTGTCTTTGTATGTTCTTGTTTCATGGTGTTGTATATTTTGATGGAGCCCTCTGAACTGTAGGTAGGTGAGACTTTAATTCTGACAAGCCAAAATCCTCGAACGTCGTCTATGGTTGATGAAACTTAATCTCATTTTCAATAAATCTTACATGGCATGGTACAACGTGTGCTAGTGTTTGAAGTGTCCTAGGTTCAATGTTCCTTGTTCCTGTTGGAGTGTACTTATCAGCCTTATGATTTGTAACTTTATTAAAGGAAAAAGAAAATTAAAAAGAGAAATGAACCTGAGAGTTTGTGCAAAAACCTGTGGCCAACCAAAATATTTGGAGGTGATTCATGCATGAGTTTGCTCAAGTGTTAGGAATTGATTTGCATGAGGCTTTTTCTCTAATGGTGAAGTCAATTATAATCTACATTATATATACTCACTATGGTTTCAGCTGGATGTAAATAATATATTTTTGGCTGGATGTAAAAATTGTTTTTTTTTAAATGGTTTATTTTGAAGAAACAATTTATGTGACAGAGCCTCTTAGATTTGGAATTATAGCTTAAAATAAGCACCCTGATAATGGTTTAACAAATTACAGTAAACGATTCTTCAATTTGTATTTTGGATCAACAAGAGTCGCTCCTTATTATTTTTCTCCAAATGTCAGTATCATGTTATCTATTTTATAGATGTTAATGACACCATCGTCATTTAATGGTCCACAGTTTGGATAAAAGTTTACAAGTTTTCTCACTACAAAAGTTTCTCTCAAACATTTGGGTTATATAAATTACTTTCTTGGTCTTGGACATCATCTTGAGCAGTCTTTTTAGAGTATTATTATAATTTTTAATTTTTTAATTAAATTTAGAAAAGATAATTTATATAATAAAAATTAAATGAAATATTAGTGGATATCAGAGAGTATTTTTTTGTGTGAATCTAATTTTTATTTTATCATGGTGTAATTTATGACATTTATTACTTACTTTCATATTCTTTTAGTGTGGCATTAATATTTGTTTTTCAAACTAAATATCATAATGTTTTTGGTTTCTCCGGAGATATGAGAGCTTTTCTTTTTAATATCTAATTTTTATATATTTTTTCAATTTTTATTTGTATTTTTAAATGACAGGTACTAAAATTATTTATCAACTCAATTTTTATCACAAATTTTTAAATTGTTTTTTATGAGTTTGTTTCTTAAATAAATATAAAATTAAGAGAATATTGATGAGAGAAGAAGGAAAGAAAAGAAAGAGTAAAGACATAGAGATAAAAATAAAATATTTAATAATTATTGAAAAGGATATTCTCAAATTATGATAAAAGAGATAAGAAAAAAGAAAAAATATAGAAAAAAATTAGTGAAGAAAGAAATTAAAGAGAAGGAATCGGGAGAAAAAAATTAGAGAAAAGAAAATTGAAAAAGAAAGAAACTGAAGAATAAGGTTGAGAGAAAAAAAGAAATAGAAGAGAAAGGAGAAAAATATAATGATAATATGGTGTTTTTAATTCAAATGTTTTTTATTTGTTCATTTAATAATTTTAAAGAAGAACTTTTAATGAGATGTTTCAATTATATTGGTCTCAATCAATTAATAGTGTAGCATATATTTTAATTTTGAATTAGGAAACTTATAAAAGGATAATTTTTGGTCTTTTGTTTTATTATTTTTCGAATAAATGTATTCATAGAGGTTGAAGAAAGAGAGCATGATATGTTCTCAAGAAACTTTTGATTTTAGTAATTTTTATTTTTGATTAAATATAGAAAATATTTAATAGTAACTAGATGTAATATTAATGGGTATTGAAGAGTAACTAATGAGCATTAATGTAAAATTTAAATGATTTTTCTAATTCATCCTATAAAAGATACACTGTATATTATATGGGATATATAGATGTTCTTAGAAAATTGAGTTGTTTTTCGAAAGAGTTTATCCAATTGAATTATAAAAGCTTTAATTTTGATATTATATAGTAACATACGAGGTTCAATTTCATATTTTATTCATCTTTGATGATAATTAGAGATGACAAATAAACTTGTTTTTATGGTATTGTCCGAACCCGTTCTGATTTTGACAGAGAATTTCGTATTGACTGGGTATGGATATGGATATGAAAAATTTTGACTTTTTCAATTGGGTATGGAGATATATATATTCCGTCATAATATTCATCCTTATAATATCTCCATCCTTTTTTAAATTATTAAAATATTCACAATTAATTAAATAACTCATATACACACACACACACACACACACACACACATATATATATATATATATATATATATATATATATATATATATATATATATATATATACACTTTCAATTCTTTATTTCTTCTAATTATTTGATTTGTCATAAAACTCATTCGTGTAACACTCCATTTAAATAATAATTGTATTTTAAATGAAATATGTATAAGAAGCGAGGTTTCAGAGTATTAACGTCACTCCATATGATTATCCCAGGGTACTTAGAGGAAACCATGGCACACCACAATGCCAATACCAAACAAAATACAAGAACTCGACAGTAATCAATATAGTGCTAAAAGACAAAACAGCACATGGGCGATAGCCTTATAAGAAAGCCTAAAACAGCAGAATCCAGCCCATACAGAACATACAACAAACAAACAAAAGGGTAAGCTAGAGTAGAAAATAACTTATCATATAGTTACATACTATTTCATAGTCCAAGATGTATATGTCAACCAAACATGTTATGACTTTTCAAACAATACACTAAGACTCAGACACGACTTATTCGGATACATATAATTAGTCAGATTTGGCAGATGCTTGCACTTGTGGTGGACTTCCCTGCTCTACCGAGCTAATTATTACAATGTCTCATTCCCTACACACAAGGTTAGTCCTTAGTGAGTTCTAGGCTTCCTGCTATTCTCACCACTAGAGTCAATACGTTTTATGTGAAACTAACTGACTCTTTAGAGTATCAGGATGCAACCTTATCTTGAATCCTTACTAAATTATATAGATGGGGCACCACCATGAAACTCCCACTAACAGGGTTCATGGAATTACATCCCGACCAACTGAGGCACCACCATGAGATCTCACCTAGGGGCATGGAAAATGAGGCACCACCACGAAACTATCGTGGAATTACGCCCTAAACATACTAACAACATGTTTCTTTCATCAATATAACATCAACGTTCATACCAATTCCATGTCACCTTTATAACCAATCAAGCCATACTCATTTCACGTCAAGGTCATGCCAAACCCATCATCAACCACCCATAAACCCTTTTACTCATGCATATTCATTCATCTCATGCTTTAACATGGCAATCCAACCAAACATGTAGCAAACACCCAAAAACAAAGAAAGAAACAGGACCCAAGCACTATCTCGCCCAACTCTTGCTCAGGCCGAGAGGTCTCGCTCAGGCGAGCTCACTTCGTCTAAGTGAGGGCTCGAAAAGTGGGAACAGTAGCCTTCGCGTTCTCTCGCTTAGGCGAGACCTCCTCGCTTGAGCAAAATGGACTCTCACTCAAAACAGGAGCTACTCGCCTGAGTTACAACTCGCACAGGCATCCTGGGAGAGTTACTGCTAATCTCGCCTAGGTGAGGCACGCTCGCTTGGGCGAGAAAACCAGAACCCTCCACTATTCGCGTGTGCTCAGTTCAGTCATTCAATCATATCAATCGCACAATTCATATTCATACCATTATAACTTCACCTAAGCATGCCAAGACACTAAAAACAAACAAGAACAACTAAATATGATTTAAAACGTGAAACCCTAACTTCCCTTACCTGGAAAGGGGCTAATATCAGACTTTGACCCTTAAGCCAACGAACCCAGTAGCTCCAGGAGTAGATTTACGAACTGGAACAGCGGCAAAGAAAGGAACGAGGTTACTACAGTAGACCTCTAGTGGAAATACGAAAAGGAGACTTAGAAAGGAACTAGTATGAGCTGAGAGTTAACTTACGTGAAGTAGAGTAGGGGTTGAGCTAGCTTGAACTGGACTAAGGACTAAACCCTAGCAGAACCTCTATGGAGAGAAAAAGAGGAGTAAGCAAGCACTGTTTTGCAAGAATGATAGTTGTGAGAGAGGTTTGGCTGCCTTAGGGGCTTTGTACACCTTATGGGCCAGCCCTTAGGCTCATTAGATTTTTGGGCCAGCCCTTAAATATTGGGGCTGAAAATAAGAGAAGCTTACAATTCACATCTCCAATATATTTTTCATATTATCATAATATTTATGTAATTATGTTAAAATGATGTATGTCTTATGTCTAACATTTGAATATTTCTATTATTTTTTAATGTTTTTATATATTATACATTTTTCTTTCACATGAGAATGTTTAGTATTTTAAATTTAAGTGTGTAATAACATAAACCTTTCATTTACTAGGTAATATAAAAAATATTATTTACTTATTATTATTTATTTTTGTTTCATTTGAAGAACTTTTTGTTTTGCTAAAACAATTTTCGTTATTTCTCAACCACTGAGTATATATGTTGATATTTTACAAAATTTCTTAGATTCCTAAGGTATTTTTCATCTTATCATACCATTAATTATACATTTATTTTTCTTTGTGCGATTTATTTCAATAGACTCTCGAATTGTTTCTAAGACATACATTTGTTAATTTTTTAATATTTTTATTTGTTGTTTATTTTCATCATGTAGAATATTATTTCAATATATTTTATCTAATTATTTTTTATTTTCTAACTCATTATCAACCATACTGTAATTTTTTCACAATAATTGTATAAATAACTTTTATTTACTACAATATAAAAATTTTATGTCAAACATTTTTTTATCACCATCCAATATATATTAAAGTTCAAAAGATACAAAATCTATGTCAAACATTTATTATTAAGTTTATTATTTGTTCTTTGCATCAGTTTAATCAAGTGATGTATTATAACTTTTATTAGTGTATAAAAAAGAGATTCATTAGAATTTAAAAAATTAAAATAAACAAACATTTAAAATATATTTCAATTTGAATATTTGTTTTTCTTTTATATATTTTTTTAAATATTTTTAAATTTTATTAAATAAGTTTCATTAATGTTTGCAAATTTAATAAATATTTTGGTTCTCAATAAAATTTCATTTGGTATTCTAATCTAAAATGTAAACAATTATAATTTATTTCAAAGTATTTGATATCGAAGAAACAATCATCCTCCTAATATTAAATATTTGATAATATTATGATTCCTTAACCGTATTTTTTTATTATTTTATAAAAATTAATTAAAATTAATATTGAAGTAGTAAAAAAACGGGTATGGGTATGGGTACGAGATTATACCCGTTACCCGGTGGGGATGGGGATGTGACAAAAGTTTGATACCCGTTAGATTTTGGTATGGGGATGTGGATGGATTTTTTTATGGGGATGAGTATGAGATAGCAAAACCCGTTCCCGCGCCGCCCCGTTGTCATCCCTAATGGTAATATGTGACGATAAGCTTTATAACTTAAACTTACCTTTTCATAGGGGTGACAATACGGGTCGGTCCGGCTTGTTTAGGCCTGACCCGCACTTGGCTCGTCCCGTATTTTCAACACGAGCTGAAAAGTCTGACCCGTCTCACATAAGTGTTGGTTTGGAGGCCATCCCACCTTTAAAAAAAAAAATCATAAAGCTTTCTATGTTCAACAAATTGAAAAATTTTAACAAGTTCAGGCAATTAAGCAAAGACTTTGGGAAGTTAGATGATAAATTGATAATTCAACATTTATCATATTCATATTCGTACTTGATATATACGATGCATTCTTTACATTTTAGCACATTCAAAAATACATAATATTTGTCTTTTTCAGTCATACAAGAATTTGAAACGGTCATACAAAAGTCCAAAAAAAAAGTAACCGATATACAAAAGTGCACGTTTTTGTTTTTGTTTTGTTTTTTTTATGCGGGCTGCAAGCTTTTGCCGGCTGGACTTCTGCAGGGCAACATGCTTAATATCCTGATCCGTCCTGCGTTTTTTAGCAGACCTACGAACTGGGTCATCGGACCAAGTCCATATTGTCACCCCTACCTTTTCATCTCTCTTGAACGTCAATATCTTTTTCGATGTGAAAATCAAATGTTCCCTATGTGTTCTTACCGGTCTTGCAATAACCTAGTCACTTTATGGCCATGATTCAAAGTAAATATATTTGTGACTCCCTTCACAAGATCCACATGTTGTAAATCATTTCATTTCCTCTCTTATGGTATCCTTACAAATTGACTAAATATGACATTTTCTAAGATCTTAACTCTCTATAGTTATATAGTTTATGCACTACAATATCCATTCTCACTAAACTCGAAATTAGCTTTGAGTTTATGGTCCAACTATTCGACTCTGGTTGATTTGTAGTAAAATGCATTTTGAGTACCTTAAAGGACTCCATTTTATGGACGTGTGTCAATAATTAGGATATTTGTGATGATGATTAGGAATTTGATGGAGATGATTGATACTCTATATTTAGTGCAACCATATATTTATATTGGTTCAAATTTAATCTCTTGATGATTCTAATTTAACTTTTTATTATTTTTTCACAAAACTGAGAACTCAAAACGTTATTTGTGAAAATATTGTTTTCTTAAATTTTCTTATTTTTTTTATAATTCAAATTACTCATAAATCATAAAACACCATATCTACCATATGCTAAGTTATTTTTTATTATGGAAAATGAAACACAAACTCTATAATTTCCTTGTTTTAATCTTAAACTGGTCTTAATTATTTAGAACCTATTATCCTTGCCTCTAATAAAAAATAGTAAGTCTAAAATGACCTTAATTTAATTTTTTAGGTTTAGTATTGGGAATAGCCGAAATAAGTCTTCAAGATGTGTGACTCTTTCTAACACTTTTCATCATACGACAAAATGATTTTATATGTAACACATAACTAAATAAATGTAAATATTATTTGTGTTTATATACATCTAACCAAAATTGACAATTTTTTTTTATTAAAATTTTCAATATACTTAATACTGTTTAAAAAACTACTCTTTCTAGAAAAATATGAAATTGTTATCAAAATATTCAAAATTATTTAATTTGTAAAAAAAAAAGTTTGACTTTGCTTCAATTTTTGTTACTCAAATAATAATAAAGTTATTTTTAATGCTAAGTAAGCATTAAAAAAGAATAAACTTGTACTAAGCAAGAATTGAAAATATAGTATTTAACTTAATTGAACTTTTTACATTTTCTTTTTGGATTAAAATCCTCAAACTCTCATTTGTTATGCAAAATTTTCATAAACTGTTTTTCCTTAGTATTGACGAATTAAATTTCACACTTTTTCAAATATTTTAAGTACAAAGTCAATAAAAATAAGATATTTTAAATAAAAACAATTAATTAGCAAAAAAAGTAACTTTATACTTTATGAAGCTCACCATTCATTATTAGATCATACTATAACTTTTGTAAGCAAAGGGTAAAGGTTTAACTTTTGTTAATTTAATTAAATTAAAAATTTAGAAAATTGGGAAATAATTGCAAATGTAAACTCTTAAAGAAAAGGAAGGAGTAAATATTCTTCTTCTTTTTCTGAAATAGAAGGGGCAAAGCCCCCAAATCATACACTTAATTTAAAAGGTACTAAGAAACAATTTACAACCTAAGTTACCCATAAAAGAGGATAAACAAACTCATAATCAATATGCAAATCTTGTGAATATGCTGGTTTATAAATATATTCTTATATTTTTTAGTTTGCTATATGTCTAAAAATAATAACTTTTATTAAAAGTAATTAATTGTAAATAAGTGTTATTATATATAATTATTAATATACGCTTTTGGCACTAACTGTTAAATAGTCTCGTAATTTATTTATAACATCTAATTATTAAAAAAAAAATCTAATGATTCTTGTAGATACTTAATGTAATGTAGATATTAATTGATATTTATGGTAGATATGCATTATATAATAATAACTTAAACAAGTTTTTAGTATGGAAAAATGAATGTTAAATGATTTTTTTTTGTAAAATAAAAAAATTCCAAATTTTCTAAAATTACACATTACATTTCTTTGTTCCTTTATAAAATACAAGTTTTTATTTTAATACCAGTATAATTTTTTTCTTTATTTTTTTATTTCACCAAAATTTAAAATTTTTAAACAGCATACCAATCCAATACTTTTTTTTTTTCTCTTTTCGCTAAGTGAATCTCACAGAGTTCTCTAAATTTGTAAGGTATATTTTAGGTCAAATTGTAATTTTGTTTTTTTTTTAATTTATTTTTCTATTTCTTCCCCATAATTATGACGCCAATTTTAGATAATATGTTATTTTTTATTTGATCATTGAAACAGTATATATTTATTTCTTTAGTTTTACATTGATTATAATAAGTAGCACCTTAAATGAGTAAAGATAAATTTATTTAAAATAAGCAAATACGACGGATATAAATTGATAGTTGAATTTATAATAATTAATTCGGTATCATAAAAATAAACATATTTTTTATTTTTAAAATAATAAGTAAAATTATATTTTTAGTATAAAAAAATTAATTTAATTTAATTGTTACATATTAACGTCACTAAAAACTAAAATATGTTTAATCATTTTAATTATTAATAAAGTTGAAATAAATTTATTTTTTTTCCATTACAATTACAATTTCTTTATTATACTAAAAATAAAATAGATTAATACTTATATTCCTTACGTATTTTAAATTTTAAACAAAATCTAAAAAAAAAAAAACAAACTAAACTTCTAATCCATTTTAATTGAAGTGATAGTGGAAGATGTTTTGACCCCACTTCATGCTTTTTGTTTAGTTTTTCATATTTTTAAAAGGAAAGCTGTGCACACACACTTCAGACAGTTGACACCTTCCTTACAGTCACGGTCACGTTTGCTGCTTTGTGACCACCGGTGTTGGGTGCGTGCCAACCACCGCATCCACCGTTACCACCACCATGCCCCTCCCCAACAACCACCACCTCTACGCTTCTCTCCGTTCGAATCCTTCTTCTTCTTCTTCCTCCTCATCTTCCCATTCTTTCGTCTCCAAGATCCTCCTCCTCCTCACTCTCCTGCCGGTGTCCTTAGCCGCCATCGCGTTCATCCTCCAATGGCGCGGCGGCGTAACCGATCCGACCACCCTCTCCTCCCCCGGTGGTTCCCACCAATACTTCCCCGGCATGGAGCCCTCTGCCCTCTCTCATCTCTCTCACTCCCAGTCCAACTCTGACTGTGTCAATCTTGGCCGCACCAATTCCCCTTCCTTCCCTTACTACCACAACTGGAAGCTCGACTTTGGAGCCTCTCTCACCCCCAAGGTTCCTTCTTTGCTTCAGTTTTTCACTTTCCCCTTCATTCGTTTTTTTCTAATTTCGTTAGAATTAGAGGGTGTTACTATTTTCTTAATTTTTTTGTTTGTTTCATTCTTCCTGTAGTTTGAACCAAATAGTAGGGATTTCAATTTTGGCTTTCTTTATTATTACTGGAAATGTCTGTCGGGGTTGCATTTTTTTTGTCATTGCTCTTTACTATGGCAGCAATTTGAAGCAAAAGGGTTTGCTTCATGATGGGGATTTTTGAATTTTGGGTTTGGTGAGTTAGATCCGGGTTGATATGGGTTTGTTTAGAGTAATTTGTGCTAGTTTTGGAGTGTGAGGTGTGGTGATTAGTGTGGGGGTTTATTTGGGAATTTTATTGGTAAATGATAATGTGAAGGTTGACTCTGAGGATGTTTTTGTGTTATTGCTCTTATTTTCAAACGATTTTATTGGTAGTAGTTATTTATATCTTTACAGTGCTCGTTGGAATGATGATTTGAGTTGATTCCGCTGATGGGTTTGATTGCGTTTGAGCAAATGCTGCGAATGAGATCTGTGTTGTTTTGCTTTTATGTGATCTGCTGTGCTGGATGCGTTGTTTGTGAATTGAGAGATTTTCTGTTTGTAGCAAATTTTTATGTGAAAATATGGCTGATAAAAAAGTGTTCTTATCCTTAAGTTATTTTATTGAAAGAATTTTTTTCTCATTGTTCATTTTTAGTACGAGAACTTGATTTACTTTATCTGTGCTTGCATATGTCTTGAGAAGTAACTGTGTTGCTATTATTTGATCCACATGTTTTTCTTGATGTGCAGATCTGTGTTACGACTAGTACATCTGCGGGGCTTGAGCAGATTCTACCTTGGATGTTTTATCATAAAGTCATTGGTGTGACAAATTTTTTCCTTTTTGTGGAGGGGAAGGCTGCTTCCCCTGAAGTATCAAATGTCCTTGAATCAATTCCTGTAAGTAGACAAACAGTATACTATCCATCTCTGGATTTGATTTTTTTTTTAAGGTTTTGCCTTCATCCTTTCTCTTACATAATGATACTATTCTAATTTTGTTTATGTTGTTTAAACCAGGGTGTAAAGGTTATATATAGAACAAAACAGCTGGAAGAGCAACAAGCTAAGAGGTTGATCAATTTTATCATTTTCTTACAGACTCTTATGTGTTCATTTGAATTTTTCATTTTACGGTTGTAATAGAATAGTGTTCTTTGGAGTTTCTTGATTTGTAAATGGTGATATATGGAAGATGCTTTTAAGCATAGTAGTTTGATTTTAGTATGTCTGTAGTGGCCTGTAATTATTCTAGTTTTCTGTTTTCTAATTATTTTTGGTCATACTCATTACTATAAAATTTTATTTCTTTTCCTAGCTCATTTTATACTGTTACTCGTCTTGTCGATATTTAATTTCTGTTTTGTCTTCAGGATACTTGTTATTCTAAACTGTAATTTTTTAAGAGATGGTTTTGTTATGCTAATTATTTATTTTGTTGGTTGCATCAGCCGTATTTGGAATGAGACTTGGCTGGCAGGTTTCTTTTATAAACCATGCAATTATGAACTTTTTGTGAAGCAATCTCTCAACATGGAGATGGCTATTGTTATGGCAAGGGTATGGCAACCTGTTTTGTTGCACTAATCCTTACTTTTCTCTATTTTTAAAATTATGGTTTGGTTTGTAATTCGGTTCATTAACACTGTTCTGCTTGTTGAAATTGAAATATCAGGATTCTGGCATGGACTGGATTCTTCATCTTGATACAGATGAATTAATACATCCTGCTGGTGCTCGGGAATATTCTTTAAGGCAGTTGCTCCTTGATGTTCCAGGACATGTTGACATGGTCATATTTCCTAACTATGTGAGTAGAATCTGCAGATTCTTTTTAATTGCTTGGTATTGATGTATATATTTCATTGTATTGGAAAATATTTTGCTATATTTGTTTGATTCAATTTTGTAACTAGTGCTGCCGTGATTATCCTTTTTAGGAGAGCAGTATTGAGCGAGATGATATCAAAGAACCTTTTAGTGAGGTAAGTTGTGAAAGCTGTACACAGTCATTCTGAAAAGTGTCTAACTTAATGCAACGAATCTGAAATAAGTAGTATTTCATGGATATGATTATACTAAGCTCATCAATAATGTATGGTAAATCTGTTTGCAATGCTGTTTCTTTGTTCAATTATCCATGCTGATCGCTTTTGAATTTCCAAAATTGAACACACTAGTTTATTAAGAAAAAGTAATGGATCCTGTTATACATAGTTGACAAACACATTGTACTGAGAAAGCTGATTTTACTTAAATTCCTTTGAGTTCAAGATTTGAGGTTATTACTAAAACTGGTGCATCGGGTCACTGTACTTTAGAGGGGATTAAAATCCTAAGAAGTTTGAGATGTTGTGATGACAAACATCTATTGCTAGATTGGGAATCATGTTGGACTTTTTTTCAGCTTAGGATATGGTTGTGAAAACTTCAGAAGCTTATTAGTCATTGAAATTGTTAACAAAAAAGATACCAGGTACCAAGTTCAAGACATATTAGACAAAATTAGCTAAATGAAAATTTCAAACTCAACTTTGATGTAAATATTGGAAAAATGATCAGTAGTACACTGCAAAAGTAAACCTAAATTATAAATTTGTAACCTCTTCTCCTGATCTGTCAAAGCAGGTATCGATGTTTAAGAAGAATTATGATCATCTTCCAAAGGATACATACTTTGGAATGTATAAAGATTCTGTACGTGGCAATCCAAACTACTTCCTGACTTATGGAAATGGGAAATCAGCTGCTCGGATACAAGATCACCTTCGGCCTAATGGTGCCCATAGATGGCATAATTATATGAAAACCCCAAAGTAGGATCTTTGAATCATAAGACATGTTTGTATCCCTTGACATTTCTGTTATTTCCCTGATAGTTCTTCTCAATTATGCCAGTGAAATCAAATTGGAAGAAGCTGCTGTTTTACATTACACGTATGCTAAGTTCTCTGACTTAACTTCTAGACGTGATCGCTGTGGTTGCAAACCTACAAAAGAAGATGTCAAAAGATGCTTCATGTTAGAATTTGACAGATCTGTAAGTTTCCAGAGTTTATTATTTGTTATTCTTTCTCCTGTCCTGTTCAGGTTTCTATTTTGTCAGAAAACAGGATTTCTCATGCCAGTATGTAGAAGGGTGTGTCGAGCTAAAATAATTATGACTTGATATTCGAAATATATATATATTTTATGATAGAAATGGTAAATCTTTTGTTGAAAGTTTATGGTTGTATATTTAAAATGCTAATCTTGATGATTCAAATAGATAGATGAGATTTGTAGGATAAGAAATAAAATTATATTTTTGTAGTAACTTAATAAGCAAAACTTATAATCATCACCTAGGTATATGTATATTTACTAGCTATTAATATCCATTCTATAGTGCTTGAGCTTGACTCATGAATAATTGAGCAGTTTGAACTTGGTTAGTTTAGCTAATTAAACAAGACGGTTGAGCACTTAACAAGCCGGAGTTTAATAATCCACAAATAGTTAATCTCATTTATACTCCTATTGGTATTTAGTAAAGCTTGGACTTAAGTTCTGTTATTATTAGTGAATTTTGGTAGAGTATCTGTTTTCTAGTGTGGAAGGTTGACACTTGTTTAATTGAAAGGTCGATGCATTGTGACCTAGTGGTCACAGGTTAAAGTATCACAAATAGCCTCCCTGCATATGGGATAATGCTTCCTAGGGCTGACGATCATTAGATTCAACAACGGAGGAGCCTATTGCATTGAACTACCCTTTTATACTTTCTGGTGTTGTAATGTTAACTTGTATGTGTACACTGATTCATCCTAATACACCTTATCAATTTCAGGCATTTATCATTGCTTCAACTGCAACTGAAGATGAAATGCAGAAGTGGTATGCTGGCTTCAGCTCTTCCTATTTATATGTGCTTATCTATCCCATGTTTTAACCACTGTTATTGATCTTCCAAAAACATTTGGGTCTTTGCTTGTTGATCCAGGTATAATGAGCATGTTGTGTGGGGTGATAAAGACCTAAAGCTAAGACTTTTGAGGAAGGGAGTATTGACTCGCATATACTCTCCCATGGTAAGTGATAATCATTAATGGTAGTGAACATTAAATATTATTGCAATACATTGACCCAAAACCCTATCTTAAGGTTAACATACTACTGCTATTACTAAATCCAGGCCTGCTAATAGACCCTAATTCTCAACTACAAGCTTATTTCCTTTTTCATTGAATAAGTGAATCATAGATTTGGAAAGTAAAAAAAAAAAAAAAAACGGAAGAGCGCCAGGAAAAAGATACTCACTACGAAGAGAAAGCTGGGCAGTTTCCCTAGTTGGTCGTGGGAAAACATTTGGCTAGTTATTTTTTTCTGCTACCTGTTTTTTCCTCCATTGCCAAACACATTAAAATGTGTCACTTAGGATGGAGATATAACTTGGTAAGAGTTAATATCTAACGAGAACTTTTACTTGATGGTATAAATAATTGCTTTTATCATGACCCTGTACTGATCAGAACTCCTAACGAAAATGTGAGCACTAGATTAAAAAAGATTTATAAGTTGATGGACTTCGTTACAGATTCTAAACATAGGAACCTATTTAAAAATCTTCAAACTGTTAAAGGACTTACAAAGTAATTAAACTTCTTTTTACGCTCCAAACTCATTTCCTTGTGCACTGCTCTTCAGGTCATAATCCAAAGTTTAAGGGAATCTGGAGTGTTCAGTTCTGTGATAGCATCAGCTCCATCCCTTTCCAAAGAAAACTTTCTGCTGTCAATTGATAGCAGTAATTCATCAAGAGCCGCTGGCTCTGTAACCCTCTCCTCTAGAAAGGGTGGAAGAACCAAAGAATCTGAAGCAGCTACAAGGAAAGTTTTGTCTATTGAATCTGCTGCATTTCACGAAGTGGCTGTGCCACCACTGTCTCCCCCTGTTGTAGACGACAATGATCTAATTGCACACAATTGATCTCTCTTTGAGCACCCTTCCATTCAAGTATCATTACTATCCTTCCTTTCAACGCCATACTGAAAGAATCTGCAGGGGAAGGAAGAACAACTTGGTTGGTTTTTGTTGCTGCGAGCTTTGAATATTTGTGGTGTTTGTTTCTGATGTCCAAATGCCATGTGTTGAGTGTTGTCAGTGTAGTGGATGGCCCTTGATGAAAACAGTTAGATATCTTATTCAGTCAATTTTTTGTATAGAAACCTGAATGCCATTAATATGAATTGATTTTTTATGCCCTTTTTTAAGTCCAGGTACTAACATTGTGACTAGGATATTCGAATGGCATTTCACTTGTGTTAACTATTCTTTGTTACATGTGAACTTCTCTGCCAACCATTTCAAAAAGAATATCTTATTTCAGTTAGTTTATTCGCAACTATTTCATTTTGTCTAGTACAATTAATAACTTAAATCAAATCGATTTTAAAAAGAAAAGATTATGAGTTTATCAAATTAATTCTCTATAAACGGTATTGAGGAAGAAAAACCAAATTTCTTTTAAATTAGAATAAAAATATAAAATTTAAATAATGATGAAGTTAATAAATTAATTACAATATTTTAAAATCATACAGTATTGGTTGGATTATCATGCAAAACAGTTAGTGGTAAAATGTTATTTTGAGTAAGTTGGATTTATTGGTTATGTATATGAAAAATACTTTGGAGAGAAATTTATTTTGGTGATCTCTTTATTTCAAATATTATCATCATTATTAATATTGATAAAGAATGAATAAAAAAAGAAGTAATTATGCTTTTCATTATTCCTTCTTGTTTAAATTTAATTAAGTCTTTATTTTAAAAAATTAGTAATTTAGTTATTTATTTATGTTCCAAATTTAATTCAATTTGATCTTCCATTAATTTAATTCACAGTCAATAGTTAATACTTATGGACTCTATTCACATAGATAATAAAGTGTTAATAATACATGAAAATTAAAAAACTCTTTGTGAAGAGCATTAATATGTTAGTGTTAAAAAATATGAATTTATTTTGAATCGAGTTCTATATTCAATAAACCCAATGTTAGTATAGTAAATGCACATCATCATTGAATAATAATAACTTCAAAAACTGAAACAATATTTGTAAAATTTAAAATTAATTAACCTATTTTCACATATAAAAGGTTCTTTTTCAATCAAGATAAAAGGAAAAAAAAAAATTGAACGTGAAGATAATATAATACCGAGGAACAGAAGCATCATCATATCCATGGCGACTTTCTTCAGCGTCTCCCATCCAATCTCTCAACCCTCCGCATTCGCTTCTTTCAGGGCCGCGCCCTTCTTCAACTCTCCGCCGCTTCGCATCCACACCGGCGGCCGGAAACGGAGAGGCACGGCGGTGGTCGCGCGTGCCGGCCCCAGCACCAAGAGCATCCTCTTCGCAATCGCGCTCCCTTCCTCTCTCCTCGCCGTCACCATTTTCTCTGCACTTCGAATGGGCGATAAGCTCGACCAAGATTGGCGCGAGGAGGTAACCTTTCTTAACTTGCATTTGGATAAGACTTCCCGAAAATATTAAAATCAAAATTTATAACAAGTGTTAACACCTCTTATTCCATTAATTTTTTAATTAACAATTTATATTATATTATAATATTATTAATGGACTAAAGAATTAAATGTGCAATTAAGTTTGTGTAGAAATCAAAATTGTAGAAGTATCGTTAATTTAAGCTTAAATTTATTCATGGATTGAAATAGAATAATATTTGTGAAGTTAGAACTTTCAATTACTTCTTTCTACACAAACGACTTCCAAAGAATATATATACATACATCCATCTCTCTCTCTCTCTCTCTCTCTCTCTCTCTCTATATATATATATATATATATATATATATATATATATATATATATATAAACATGATTTTTAGGTAAAGGAGTTAATAAAAGTATGAATTGTGTAATTGTTGTAAGTGAAACATTAAGCTGGAATAATTGGTTTCTTGGTAATTGTTATATGTTGTTAGTAGAATGTTGTCCAATGTCGTCCACGTGTTTGACGAAATTCCCCATCTTGGTTTTATGCAATTCTGGTCACTTACTCACTGCGACAGCGTAGCATCTAGTTTAAGGGGCATGGAGTTAGCAGTGCTATTTCTTTTAGCAAGACGAGATTCCCCAAATTTTAGAAGCTTTCTTGATATAATAGTAAAAGCAAAGAAATAATTCCAGGAAGGCAAAAGAAATCTTGCATTGCTTAGGAAGGTAAATTAATTTATAAAATCTTTTCATTCTTCACCTGCAAAGATGACCATTTCTTAGAAATTGAGGTAAAGTTGTTTATAAACTTTTTCATTCTTTACCTACTGAGACGACTTTAACTGAGAGATTCATGCGGGCCAAAAAAAAAGAGTCAGTAATGTTGTTTTTCTGTTCTTAGAGTGTGGTTCTCTTGACAAATTGAGTTCGTACCTCCAAGGATTGGTCGCTGTGTTGATGAAAATCGATGAGAGATTCACTTCTTAAAAATTTTCCGATGCTCAAGTTAGGAAGAGTTTAGAGAAATTATAAAATGTACGGGTATAGAAGTGAATAAGAGAATTTGTATGGTTAATATGTATTTATAGGGTTTTGTGTTCTTGGATTTGTTAGTGAGTACTTGAAGTTTGTTACATTATCTTAATATCTTTAGTTTAGGTAGTTACATAGATCATCCAAGCTCAAAAGTCACGAATGAGGTGCAAGTAAACTGATTTGGTGGATAAATGAGTTTCAATTTGAGAAATTGATTCCAAAGTTGTATTTTCACAACCATCGTTCGAGGTTGGAGCTTTCCGACCTTTGTAAGACTGAGTTTTATTCGATTTTATTAGATTTACATCACAGGAGTTGAGATCATGACCAATTTAAATATATCTTCCTCTTTTAACCCTCTATCAGCGTAACACCGCTAGGCAGAGAAGAAGAAAAAGAACTTTATTGATTATCATAAAAGTAGTACCTGTACACTCTGTGTTTACAAGTCGAGGAGCAGGAATATATAAAAGAAGATAAAGCCAAACTGCCTATAAAACTAAACAATAAAAGTAACTAACCAAACAACAAACTAAAACTTTATACCTTCCTAGCTCCAAAATGAACAATTCTTCATATGCATGGATAATTCTTCAGGTGATTGACCTATGCAACCTTGCTCATCTCAACGTGATATGCTCTTAGTTTAGCACCAAATCTTTGCTTTCACCTTGAAGGACATTGATATGAAATTCTATTTGCCGACCCAATAAAGTATACAAAAGCTGCTTGTTACTTTACTCACTAATTTAAGTTTCTAACCTATCTAGTTTGTGGAATTGAAGATAATTTTTTTACTTTTCTGTCTCTTTGATAAATCGTATGCGGAACTGGAGATAGGAAAGTGATATTAGGGGTTAAAAAGGGTTATTATTACACTTGATTTGTTGGCATCTTTCACAATATCAGATGGCAAAAATGGAAGCTGCAAAAGAACTTGATGAATATGACGACAGTGATGATGGAAGTGAAGACGACAGTATGGAAACTGTGCAAGAAGAACCTGCCCTGCAAGAAGAACCTACCCTTCCACATGCCCGCAACAGACCCAAAAGGGAAGCTTAATTTTCATTGTGTCTATAAATACATATTTTTATGTAGGATGATCTTGCTGCAGTAGATAGATCAACAAACTTTCAAATGTAGAGGGAGAGGGGAGGTTCCTTTATTCTGAAAATAACAATAAAAAGGTAAGGTTAATACTTTACGTTACATAGTTTTCACACGCAGAAAAATAGCTGTTTCATTCTTGATCTTAGCAAAGAATATGAGCAACCGCAAATCCCTTTGTAGTTATTCCCAAAAAAAAATATATTATCTCCAATTCTTTTGTCACGAACCTTAAGTCGTATTGAATTGCTAACTACATCGTGCCAATTCTTGTTTGTTACATGTGGATGACTACGAGTTTCTCATTGTCTTTACTCCTAAAATATTGATCGGTTTATAAGTTAGATTTAATTACGAATTGAAATAAATGGATGAATTTGGTTAACCCTATTGTGTAATGCAATAAATAAATATATATGACTTATTTTGGTTTGTAAACTCTGTTTGTCATCTGTGGGAACCTTTACACGAGTGTAGGTGTTTTTCTGCATCAAAGATCATGCTATTCTGCACATTATGTTCGAAAGTGTTGTCTGGCATTCTGTTCTTTCCTTAAATCAAATGTTTATTTTCTTAACAAGATTTGTTATGCCTTAATTATCAAAACATATTTGTCATTGTAATTTAACTATTTTACATGATATCATTTTAACATTGTTAAATTAAATACGAATTTCAATTGTTAAATGTTTTTTCTAAAAAAATGTGTAAGCATGTATTTTACCAGCACGATAAAAGCATGTCATACTAGACTTATTATAGATTTTAACAAATCAATGTTTGGTCTAAACAATCCTTGTTGTATATCCAACAATCATGTTTCTTAGGAATTATATTTTCTTAAAATCTCATAAATATGTCGAATATGTTTAATACACTTCTTAAAATGAAAAATATAATTATACAAAACTCTTCCCCTTAATGACAATGTTAGATTCCCACCACCGTCCTGTAAAAACTTTTTTATTCGGAAAACTTAAATAAAATAATTCCTAAGAATGTTTAATTTATAGAAATGATTTTTAAAACATTCATACCAAACATTAATTTTTCAAATTAAGTAACTTGATTCCTTCTGTCTAATAACTTCAGAGCAATTTGGTCTCTATCATTGATCCATCAAAGCATTAGAAGGTTCTTTCCCTTTTTCATTTCTCTGTCTACTGATGGACCTTTCTTCAATCTCAGCTTTTGGGTTCAAACAGAAGCGAGACTCAAATAATTTATATTTCAATACCGTCAAATCAAGGTACCAAAGTATACATGATCACAAATCCTAACCTAGGAGATGGGCAAGCTAAAACCAAATTAAAATTTCTCATTTGTAATCATAATCAGGCTATTGCCCAAAAAACTCATTCCTTTGGACTTAATCATATTGTTGGGATAATCTTTGGACACCAATGAGTTATGAGCTGAATTAAAATTATAATAAAAAACTTCTCGATGATTAATAAATTTGACATGCAATTTTGTAAGGCAAACTTCATCCCATTAAGGTTGGTATAATTTAGCTCATCTGATTGTGCAGGACATGATACTAACAATTTTTCTAATCCAAAAAAGAAACAAACAAGGAGTAAGAACTTTGCATGATACAAAAAATATTATAATAAAACATACTTCTGATGTTGAACAAGTAATTGGCTTAGAAGCAGATATGCATTCAAGTAAATTATTTAGAGTGAAGAACATTTAATCAATACAAACAACACAAATAAAGATTTGGAACAAGTAAAAGTAAAGGTGTATTGCTTAATCTATTGCTTGGAGTGCTCCCCTCAACCATGTCTTTATCCGAATTATTTTGAAGCAGCTAAAGAAATGGCCACTAGTTATTGCTCATCTCTTCGTAAAATCCTATCCACCAGATGCTTTTGGAATAAGCTGCCGAATGGGTTAATACATAGCTCTACAGACTTAAACAAACATGCCATTTATTTGCATGTAGTAAAATATTAAACTCAATTAAGGTAAAAGTAAAATTATTATGTCAAGATTTTTACGGTCAACAATTCAACCCAGCAGTGATCAATATCTATCCTACTTCTGCGTGAACTAATTCAATGTTAGAGAAGGCTCTTTCCTAGTAGGAGTGACTCCAGAAATATAAGAGAAAACAAGTAAGATTGGGTTTTCTATTCACTGTAAGCCCATTTCTTCCAGACCTGGACCACTTCCTTTGATGCTGTCGTATCAAGAGTAAAGGCTAATTCTCTAAATCATGCACCTGAAAAATGGACTTGAGTGGCAGCTAAAAGGCCTTTTATTCAATGTAAATGACGGGCCTAGGACCTGACGAGAGGATGGAGAAAGGTAGACCAAGTTTGAGCATGCATAAATTCTTGAATCATTAAATATCTATATACAATTCTTCATTCCAAGGTGGATTTATGGAAAGAACACGAACAGTTGATATTCAGAACTCATGGAGCATGTAAGAACTTAAGCTTTGATTTCACGTCAGTTAACCTTTCTGGAACGACTTTGCTTTCTTCAAGGATGACATCTTTGCAACCTGCAATTTATGACCTTTATAATGCAACTGTCCAATGCTAAAGGATATACAACAATCTCCGTCCAGCAATGTGTTTCCAGCCACGAAATTGAATATATAAAAGAATAGTCCATATCCAGATAAAAACAACTGTCGATCCTCCAAAATGCTTTTTCTAAATTCAACATGTTGAACGAAAATGAGAACAATCAGTCCCCACTACTATTTTTCAAGGCAACAGCTTACAGCCCTTTGCTTTTAATTTTGATTCGAGACCAAAGAACTTCAAGCTTGATAGTACCAAGTCTGCTGTAATTCTCTTCATATGATCAATTAGTAATTCATCATACACAATTGTATCAGATTCTGTCAAGTAGTTGCGCTCCCTCAAGTTAGAGAAAACCTTCCTAGCCTCTTCAATCGTTCCATGCTTACACATGCCAGAGATGACAGCAGAATATATTACGTTGTCTAAAGAGCAACCTTGTTCCATCATCTCATTTAGTACATCAATCACCTTCTTGGCATCATTTGATTTACATGCATGAATAACGGTAAGACTATACTTAAACTCCGTTGGTCCATCACTAACACTCCCTAAGCAATCACGAACAAGCATCATGGCTTCTTCGATCTCTCCAATTTTGCAAAGCCCTTTGGTAAGGCTCCTATAAGCTGCAACGGAAGGAATGCAAGACATCTCAATGATCTTATTATGACATATACCTGCCTCTTGAATTTCACCAAGATCAACAAGGCAGAGAATCACAATACTATATGTGATCGAGTCAGGTTCCATGCTCAAGCCTTTCATTTCATCAAGTAGAGATAATGCTTTCTTCACCTCACCAATCTTGTAAAGAGAATCCATAAGAATATTGTATATTTCAACACTCACATAACCTTTTTCTTTCAAGTGAGCAAATGCGTCTACAGCCATTATCGGTCCGTTCTTCTCCACCAAAAGGGAGAAGAATTTGGAGAGATCAGCAACAACCGGAAAACCCAATTTCTCCATCTGCTCAAGCAACTTGCAAAACTCTCCCATCCTATTTACTTCAGCATAAGCCACTAACAGCGGTTTCACAGTTAAGAAGTCCGGCTCAAGCCCCTCCCGAACAGTCACCTGGAAAAGCTTGTAAGCCTTCTGCAGCTTCTTCAAATTACACAAACCTTCAATAAGGCAATTATAAATTCCCAAATCAGCCGTATACCCTGAGCTCACCATATCATTCAACAGATCAAAAGCCAATCCAACCTTACCCGCAGCTACAAAAGCCTCAACCAACTTTCCATATATCACCCTATCCACCAAAATACCATTACTCTTCATCTCCTTGAACAACTCATACCCCTCCTGAACCTTACCCCCTTTAGCCAGCCCCACAATCATAGTAGCATAAGCCTTGGGATCCACAACCACTCCATCCCTCTTCATCTCCTCCCAAACCCTCAAACAGGCGTCCAAATCCCCCACCCGAACCAGAATCCGAACCAGCGCCGTGTACGCAAACACGTCGGGCTTACACAACCTCTCCCTCATCCTCCCCAGAACCTCGAACATCTCATCAATCCTTCCACCCTTACACAGCCCCTTCACCAAAACCATGAAAGTCACACTCTCCTCAACCAATCCATCCTCCTTGAAATCATCATAAACCGACAAGCCCAAATCCAAATGGCCAGTCCTGAACAACGCATCCATGACCCTGTTGTACAAAAACACCCTCGGCTTCACCCCAAACTTGTTCCGCATTTTGTCATACACGTGGTAGACCCTAAGCCCTCGGTTGGCGTCAGAGTGCATCCTGATCAAAATCTCGAACTGCTTCTCGCTGGGAGGCCTCCCCTGCGAGACCATCACTTCCGGGAGTTGGTCCGCCGCGCGGAACTTGTGGCTGCGGTTCAAGCAGTAGGCGAGGGCATTGAAGGAGGCGAAATTGTGATGGTACCCTTTCTGGCTGTTCGCCCAGTTGAAGAACTTGGAGGCCAGAGCGTGGTCTGTTTGAACCTTTAGCACCTCCGCGACCAAGTTTGGGGGCACTCTGCGGAGCTTCTTGAGCTCTGCGACGACGTTGGGGCCCCATTTGTTGTCGTTTTTGCGGAAGGCGTCGACGATGAAACGCGCGATCGGAGAGAGGCGGAGGGAGGGGGAAGGGGAAGGGGAAGAGGAGGGGGGAGAAGGGTGGGAGAGGAAATGTGGGTCCCAGTCTTTGATGCTGAAAGGTTTGGGCTTGGGTTTAGGTGAGGAAGAGGGGGCTAGAGTTTGACGGTTGGAGAAGAGGCCGCCGCGGACGGTGGGGCGATTCTGGGAGGGTTTCCGGTGGCCGTAGAAGAAGTAGGGTTTGTTTGGTTGAGGAATCTGTGGAGGCATTTTCAGGATTTCAAAATTCTTCTTCTTCTTCTTCTTCTTCAACCAATTCTCGAGTTTCTGGTTACATGGCACTCGCTTTTCACATCTCTGTTCCTTGGTTCAGTCTTGTTAGAGTGGCAATGGATTCGTCTATGTTTGTTATGTCCTTTCTATCATTTTTCGTCCTTTTCTGTCCTCCTAATATAAACTTAAAGTAAATTTCATTAATTTTGTTATTTATTTATAAATGAAACGTTTTAGAAGATTATTTATTTTTTATAAAGAATGTGAAATATTTTATAATAAAATATATTATTTAAATAGAGAATATTAAAAAATTGAAATTTTTATGAAAGTAATTTAATTATTTAAAATTAGAGTGTTTTAAATGTTGTTAAAAAAATAAAAATTTGAAATTATTTGTACTTTGTTTTCTTCAATTTTTGTGTGTGTGTGTACATTTTCTCTTTTATTTGATTTTGTTATAACGTATCAATTTGAATTATGAATACTTGTTTTCTTTTATTTCTTCTCTTTATCAATTTGATTAAAGTTGGTGTGTTTGTCATCATTTCTTTACTATTTTTTGTTAAGAATTTAGTTCGATGTGTTTTGATTGTGTTTTTAGTGAACCAAATAAATTTGATACGGATTATTATAATAGGACTAACAAATAAATTAGTTTTTGTTTAAATTATATTGTTTTAATTTAGGATTTCATAATTAATGCGAAATTTAGATGTAAATCATTTATATTGTAAAATAATTTACAAATATATCTAATTCACTTAATATTTTTATGTGAATATTAATTAGGAATTTATGTATTTCTTTTCATTAATTTTTTTATAAAGTTTGAATAATTTTGAAATGGTAAATGCAAGAAATATAAAATGCATGAAAATAAATTATTAAGGATAAAAGTGTTGGAAGTCTCATATTGAGTAGACATAAAGCAATTTCATGGTACATAAGTGGGTGCAAACTAAAAATGTCAATGGGACGGGTAGGGTACGGATAGTAGCTTCCCCGTACCCTACCCGCTGGATAAATATCTGCCCCGTATCCGTACCCATATCCGTCGGGTATCCGTTATGCGGGTACCCGCGGATATTTACAAAATTATTTAAAAAACAAATATTTAATCATAAAATAAAATAAAATACATCAAAAAGTCTCTTTCTCCAATTGATTCCTAAAAAATAAACAAAATAAACAAATAATAAACATCAATTGCCACGTGCCAAATATTCTTATTTTGATTCCATCATTTGACAACAAACATATCATAAACCTTATTGTCTATATAGGATTTGATGTATATGCCCAAAAAATGTCAAGGGGTGTACTTGGAAGAAAAAAACATATCAATACTTGAAGTTTGAAGAATGAAGACAGAAAACAAAATGTGCAACTTAGAAAAAATTAAGCCATAATATATATATATATATATATATACATATATACATATATATATATATATATATATATATATATATATATATATATATATATATATATATATATATATATATATATATATATATATATATATATATATGTATGTATATATGTAGATGTATATATATATGTATATATATATATATGTACATATATATATAGATATAT
>Ga0214543_1003863_pt1 | contig 28826 bp, 26 predicted proteins | sample CNSS2metaG_FD_160094 | JGI IMG/M metagenome (GOLD analysis project Ga0214543, IMG submission 160094) | Root nodule microbial communities from cowpea collected in UCLA plant growth center, Los Angeles, California, USA - CNSS2 | ecosystem: Host-associated > Plants > Roots > Nodule | place: USA... | reverse complement strand
AAGAAACTTCTAGAGTATTGGAGAAAAGCCTAGGATAGAAAGAAAAATCAAGAACATTCAACTATGTAGAAAAATCTAGAAGTATTTGCATTAGTTCTAGCTAGAAGTTTCTAGAATAATCTATGGGTCTATAAATACCCATGTATCCTACCATTTTGTAATATGAAGAACAACTAACACAATATCCAATACAACTACTCTCAACTACAAAATACACTTCTCCAACTACTACTTTCACACTCTACTATCCACACATTTTCTCTATCCCTTCAACTATCACTTTAACAACCTTAAAATACTAACAAGATCACTGCAGCACCATATAATGTGTTGTTAAAATGTCAATGATTTTCAGCAGAAGTAGTATGCAATGGTTGATATCAATAATACTGCAAAACCTTAAGACAATAGATTTATGAATTTTCATCTTCATATAATGCTCAACTTTCTCATTTTTACTTCATATAAAACTTAGACTCACACTTTGGTTCCTAACCGGTGATCTTATCTGATATGAAACATTTTTACTTGCACTTGCATACGAGAAACAAAATGTGGTAGCTACTACAATCACATCATATTATAGGAATGAAAGAGCACAAACTAGAAAACTTGTAGAATGAAGAATGCATAGATTACACCTACCATAACCATACGTTGATTTATAGTGGCACAATCACCAAGAGCATAGATGTTGTCAGATCCTTCCACCCTTAGCCATTCATCAGTGACCAATGCACGTCTGTTAATCTGTCACAGAAATAATTCAAAGCTTGCAAAAATTGAACAGTAGCAAATTTTGTGAGAAACAAAGAAACAAACCTGGCCAAGCTGTTTCATAAATTCAACTATTTCAGGGCGAGCACCAATACCAGTTGACCAAACTACCATTCCGTGAGGCATGGTAACAATTTCACCAGTTGACCTTTCTTTGGAAGTGATTTCGTTTTCACCAACTTTCACAACCATAGATCCCAACTTCACATTAATGCCATCTCTGGCAAACTTATGTTCAGCAAATTCAGTAATTCTCTGGTCAAACCTGCAATGAACCAAGAAATTACATCACAGTCTCACATTCAAAAACAAAAGGGGATGCTCTTAAAAGTGACTTTAGTGTTATTCTTAAAGGTAGAATTGAAGTTGCACTTCCATCATTTACCTGATGAATGATTTACATTAAAGTTCAGCACAGATTACTAAGGCAAAATTCTTATTCTGATAGAAGGAAAACTCTAGAAGAATTTTTAAAATTGTATCTAGGTTTTAACCTTTTCTTCATATGCTAATAAAGAAAAAAAATACATTACATGTTTAGAATATGATCGCCTGCCTCCAAGAGAGTAATATTCACATACTGTTCAAGTTCAGGATATAAATAAGCCAGATCTTCATGAACAAAGTCATGAAGTTCAGCAGAAAATTCTACCCCTGTTGGACCACCACCAACAACTACAAAACTCAGAAGCTTTTTCTTCTCTTCCACCGGTAAAGAAGGAAGGCTAGCCCTTTCAAAAAGTTCAACCACTTTCCGACGGATTTTTAGAGCTTCATCCACTTCCTTCAAAGAGAATCAGGAGTAGTTCAGTTTGCATATCTTCTAATTAATATACATTTCTCAGATACTTTTGTGACTGGTTTAAGTCCAACATTAATAAAAGATTACCTTGGTGAAACTTCTACTTAATAATATAATTATGACATAAATTGGATGTTTAAAAGATATATACCTTAAGGAAATGGGCGTGTTCTTCAACACCAGGTGTGTTGAAGGTATTAGAACGACCTCCCATAGCTATTACCAGGTAATCATAATCAATGGAAAATTCTTCTCGTTCACCAGAATTTTTTTCTTTAACAGCACGACAAAAAACTTTGTTGTTCTTTTGATCGATCTTGTAGCATTCAGCTTCACTAAAATTAATATTTACACCGCTCTGTTGAACAGTGTTTTCCTTGTAAGTGTACATACAAATATAATTCGAAAGCTGAAACATTACGCACTACTAGTTATAATAACATGTAAATTTTGTTCTTGTTTAAATAAGAGAGAAGATAGTTGATGGAGAAGGTACAGTGCGAGTGATACTGCGAATGGGTTCAACGACGCTCCTTGCTTCCACTGTGCCACAGGTTACACTTGGTAGCAATGGAGTGAATGCAAAATAGTTACGTGGTGAAACCACATGAATATCATAGGAGTTGCTCTTCATATTTTTCAGAAAACTGGTTCCAGCCCAACCAGTTCCAAGCACCACCACCTTCTTCTTTGGAGGTTCATTGCCATATTCTGGTTTTGCATCGCAAAATGCCACTGCTCCTCCTCCACTGCAACGCAATGCAGAAAGTGATTAACATAAAAAATTAATTAATAAATCAAACACATTGTGAAAAAATGGCAAGAACGTAAAGTATGAGATTTTATGAGTTAAACCTGATGACAGTGCAAACAAGAATAGACTTGGACCATGATGGATACTCATTGAAAACCCTCGAGGCTGTGTGAAAGAATCTGGAAGACCAACGCATTGTGAAACTCCTAGCTAGAGAGTTAATTTGTCTTCTTAAGTGCTTGTTTCTATGTCAATTTTGTTTTCTTTTTTGGTTACTTCTGCATGCTATGTTTGTAAGAAAAATGAGAAAAACATGTGCTAGAAAATGGGTAGAGTGACAGATTTTTCAGGTACGGTTTTGAACACTAGCCCATGATCAAAGTTGTTGTTGCTGCATGAAATTGCATTTTCTTATGTTGACTGGTTAAATCAAGGGAAATAATACACCTGCCATGTTGTTCGAGGAATAGATCTGCACTTTGAAAAAATGTATGGCCAATCATTATAGTTGAATTACAAAATGATCCGCGAATTATGCTGTCAAACCAAAGTTCTCATAATCTCATTGTTATTGTTCACTCATTTTTACACATCATCTTTCTGTCTTTTTGCCATACATTTTTCAACGTGTACAAGTGATTGATTTAATTTTGAAATGGAATTATTTGTTTTAAAGCTATGAATTAAAAACTGTTTTTTTCCTTGTGAAGATGATACGAAGTGGGGAAATATCATGACAATGCTAAATTTGTATGATTCTCGATGACAGTACACGTAAACGATTATATTATCAAGATGAGTCATTGTTTTTTATATTTCTTATATAGTTTTTACGAATACATTTATATCAATAAATAACTATTAACTTAAAATATAAAATTATTATTATGAATTAATAGTTATTTATTGATTTAATACAATTATTTATATGATTATTATGATTAATACTCATATCATTAATTATTAATTACTTTTTATATGAATATTTATATTAATTTGATTTATATCCTTTATGATTATTTATGATTACATGTTATATTTATAAATAAAACTTTTACTATCAATAATAAGACATACAGAAAAATTATTCCTCATTTTTTCATTTTTCTATTCTTCCTTTCCTTCTCTTTTCTATTATTAACTTTATTTTATAACAATAATAAATTTATAGATTTTTTTTATTTATTAGTCCACGGTCAAATTGTTACTGCATGAAAATTCATTTTTTTATGTTTAAATCAAAAGGAAATAGTACACTTCCATTAGATCTGTGTTTCCTTCTCATTATGTACGAAGAAAAGGCTTGAAAAGGATCCGATCCAAATCCACATACATACTTACGTAAAATGGAAGCAGTAAACAGAAACACTCAACGAAAATGCAATAACAGTTCATAAGATTGTTTCCAATGGAGATGTTGTTCCATCAACAGTGATATCACTTTACATTAGATACAAAAATCAACAGAGGTAACAAGGTGTGAAATTAAACTCGACTTGAATCCCTGCCAAATATGAATCTTCTTGTCCAATCAGACACGACCAAGACCCTTGTTCGCCAGCTCACTTGCTTGCTGAATGTTGAACACAAAGTTATTAGATAAAAGAAAAAGATTCCTTAACACTATTTGATTTTCATTTGACAATTTTTATAAAGATAAAATAATATTAACAAAAAATAATTTTTATATTTTTAAAAAAGAATAGAGCAAAACGTAGTGAGGGTAATATGAAATGAATGTAAAAAAAATTTTAGTGTGAAAATAAAATAACAGTGTCCCTATATAAAACTAGCTATGCAAATAACTTGGTTGCCACGTGTGTACTTTACATAATAGATAATGACTCACCTTGCATATACAGAATACCAAAGCCATTGGGTGCTGTGACCCATGGAAACCCAGTCTCCAGGAAGTTCTGCAGCTGCCTGCTCCCCACCTAGTGGAGCAAATTGACCCAGATGTCTATACCTTTTGTTAACATGCAAACAATCTCACTAATTAGTCAATGATGCAGCATAAACACAATTACGTGTTATATTATGTCTTTGATTAGAAAAAAAAAAAACTAACCTAAAATGGTTATCAAAACATCTTTTTCTACCTAATTAGTGGCCAACTCTTTTGTAAACATAATGTGGTGTATCGTTGGCAATTTTTGTGTTCAATTCCACGGCAAGAGTTATACTACTTGGAAATATCAATTCAAGATGTATTGAAAAGATTGTGGGGTCAGGAACTGAAAAATAGCCTTAGATGCATGGGAAGTAAGAGATGTTCATACCTCTTACTTTTTCGATGTTAGGAATCCAAATGTGAGTCTAAGTCCTACATTTAGTAGAAATGTGAAAGTAAAATACTGTATAAGGATGAAGACTCATAAATCTATTGTCTTAAGGTTTTTGGTTAAAAGTGATGTCAATCCCTTGTGTGGTTGAACTCAAGTCTCATTGTATTGTGACTCCCCAATAAACCTTCCTCTCTAAAAGCCTAACATCCTGTACTATTGCTTCCAACTTATTGTGTGTTGGTCACTTAGTAGACAACAAATGTAATGTTAACTTTTCTCAATCTATCTTGTGTTGGAGTAGGTATCGAGGAAAATGGTCATGAAGGGGGCCTAAAGGGGGAAGGTTGTTTCCTCTCCATAATATTTCCCATCACTTCTCTTTTGCTTATAATAATGTTTTCAATCATAAACATAGAAAAATGGGTCATCCTGCTCTATTGTTTTATCTCACTCATTTAAATTTAGTTTGTTGGGATATCAAGTAATTGGTATTGGTGCATTTGTCTTGTTCTGCTTGCAAATTGGCTAAAAGTAAACTACTCTATTCTCCATACTGTACTCATCATGATTTCTATTGTTTTGAAATGATTCATAGTAATGTTTGGGGTTTGTCTCTTGTGACTTCTCATGTTCACTATAAATATTTTCTTACGTTTATCAACGATTATAGCTGTTTTACTTAGATATATTTTCTTGATCTAAATTTGAAGTTTTTTCAATAACAAAGGCATTAAAAAAAATCCCCTGACAAGTCGAGCAGTATATTGGACCTTAACGTCCCACATAGAAGGTATTGGAGCATGGTTTCAAGTAGAAACAAAAATGCTTCATCTAAAAAAGTGGAAGAAGGCCCTCCATAGTGATTATCAGACATAAAATATCAACCAAAGCAATTACATAATGGCATGGAGTAGACCATAGAGAACACACTCTGCCTAATTGGACATCTAATCCCTGCAGTGTTTCTTATCAACTTCTGCTTTCAAATTTGAAGCAATCACTACATAACGCATGAGAACTAACTTAACAGCCATACTAGATTTCCCTGGCATTTTATTCATTCAGTGGACAACTTTGAAATTTCCACTCCACATACAAGAAATACAGGAAGCACAATAAGAACATGAAGTACACAGTTTACCGGAAAGGCAGAAACTTATGGCGTCCAGATCCACTAAATCGTCGAGGACCTTCAGGATGCTCTTCAGCATGATCCCTGTGGTTGAAGCATCTAGCTAGATATGCACCCTGTTGAGCAGCAACCTGGATATAGCAACACATTAAAAAATGTACAAGACATTTGACAGCCTATGATGCACCGATACTTTAATTTGGGGGTCACGTATCCGTGTCTGACACTTACCGTATCTGATACATGTATCGTATCCGAACATCATAACTGACAGCAAAAGGTATCAGCACAAGTAAGAGTAGTTACTGGTGGAATATATACCTGTGCCGTTGCTGGCAGACTCTTCACCTGTGAATCTGCATGAGAAAGGGCCAGCTTAAATGCTTCTATGCCTATTTCCTTGCTTTCATTCCCTTGCAAATCTTTCCACAGAGTGCTAAAATCACGAAGATGTTTTTGCTTTAGATAGTGTTCAACTTGCGGATATCTTAAGACAATGTCATCCATCACCTCCTGGAATTCTTCAATAGTTAAGGTGCCTGACTTATTTTTGTCTGCAGCCTCAAATATGGTTGTGATATCATCCTAGAAACCAAGGTAACAAGTTAATTATGACATAGATCAATTCAATTGTGATTTACATAACATGTATTTGGTTCCTGCATAGAGTACATGCAACAAGCTTATTCAATTTATCAGAAATAATCAAATGAAAGGGACAATGAGCTTAATTTCATCATCAAAACCCAATCAAGTTGTTCACATCTTTATTCATTCAGAGAGGATACAGCATTTTGTTGTATTAAATAAGTTTAGAAGTTTAAAAAAGGTCTCTTAAAGTCTGAAGAGATACCATGATTTTACGTTGAGTTATGCTAGAACAATCACCAAGCGCATACACCTCTTCACATCCCTTCACACGCAACCATTCATTAGTTGCTAGTACATGCCTTTCAGCCTGCACATGGTGAAGGGAAAGCACTATATATTATGGATCTGATTTAATGTAATATACTAAAAAAGCAGGAACACCTTCCTCACCATGTGCACATGCACATACACAAGTGAGAAGAAGAAAGGGTGAAGCAAATAGCATTCAGAAGAAATGCATGGAATGAATGTTCACCTGACCAATTTCTTTCATAAAGTCCCTTATAACTGGAAGAGTTGAAATGCCAGTTGACCAGACAACCAATCCATGGGGTACTGAGCAAACCTCTCCAGTTGATTTTTCCTTCATTGTAATAACCTTGTCATCAACACCGACAACCCGGCATCCTGTTTGAACTTCTATCCCATCTCTTGTAAATTTTTGCTCAGCAAATGAACTTATTCTTTCATCAAACCTACAAGATTGAAGATGACATTTATCCTAGGTGTGCTTTCTTATTTAAGATGAGTTAAGAATGTGAAAGATTTGAAATCATACTAATATACTTAAGACAGTTGATGCTTAATGCTGTTCTTACATGTTCAAGATGTGATCTCCTGATTGAATCACTGTTATTTTCACTTTATCTTTAACAGTTGGATATAATTTGGTTAAATCTTCTAGGACATAATCATGCAATTCTGCAGCAAATTCCACACCAGTTGGACCTCCTCCCACTACAACAAAATGAAGAATTGACCTTTGCTCTTCATCAGTTATACTAGGAAGAACAGCCTTCTCAAAGCAATCAATCACAGACAGTCTAATCCTCTGAGCATCCTCAACATCCTGTGAGTCATCATCATAGGGTGCATTTTGAATTAGTTACAAACAGATCAAAATACAAGTGTTTGATTATGGTAATTTTTCCTCACCAAGAAGTTCAAAGATTCAATGAATCTCCTGCTAAACCAACAGTCATAAACAAGAGAAAAAAAATACCTTCAGAAAATGACAGTTCTCCTTGACACCAGGAGTGTTAAATGTATTTACTTGTGCTCCCACCGCTACAACCAAGAAGTCATAGTCCAAGGAAAATTCGCCACTTCCCACCAAGTTGTCGATATTGGACCGACAGAAAACCTTTTTGTTTGAAGAATCAATTTTGGTGCATTCTGCTTCCCAAAAGTTTATTTCTCCTTTTCTCTGCAAATGGTAAAGTGGGGGGCTTCCTTATTAATTATCAAGTCAAAACACCTTAAGAACAAGAAATGAAAGGGAGAAAAATTCCCAGACATGACCAGAAGGTGATACTGACATCAACAATACACATAACAAAGTGAAGCATCGAACATTCTTGTTTTATAATAAGATAAGCCTCAAAGAACACTTGATTTATCACTATGTTACATGTTCATTCATCATGTGAATTGCTGACTAGAAAGGCATCAATTATTCCTAGAGCTCAGTTTTGTTGACTCCACCTTTTTAATGATGTTTCGGACTGGCTCTACGATGCTCCGCGCTTCAACTGTCCCACAAGTGACACTCGGTAATAAGGGAGTAAATGCAAAGTAGTTACGAGGTGAAACAACCTGAACATCATATAATGATGCATCCAGATCCTTAAGGAAACTAGTAGCAGCCCATCCTGTTCCAAGAACCACCACTTTCTTTTTGGAAGGCTCATCGGCATGAATACTAGGACGTTCAGCTCCTGTTTGTGATTCTGAGTATGCAACCACACCACCACCACTGCAATTTCAAAGGGCATGCAAACTTAGTGAAATAGAAAACACATACGTTGAGATCAGTTGACTATGTCAATCAGAAATTAATTTGTCTCCTTAAATATTTTTATATGATTTCCTAAGGATCGTCTAGGAAATTCATAGATCATTTCCTAAAGAAAACATGTATAGACTACTACCCTTGGAAAAAGGAATGACAGAAAAAAATAATGAGAGCAAAGCAGTTGGAGTAGTTACATTACAGAATTGGTTTGGCAGTTAAAATTGTTGAGAGCAGACCTTAACTTACATGATACAAGGTGTAGAAGAAAGATTAACTAACCATGAAAGATTTGGTGAGTCAAGGAAATAGTTCATTGCAAAAAGGGATACCCTTTGCTGAAGAAGAACCCCATAGATAGAGGGAGAATTTTCTCCTATGATCTCTGTTTCTGGTTTCATACATATTTTTTTCTATCTATTTAAGTTCTCTTTCTAAGAACAACGGAAGTATAGGGATGCATTGAATGAAGTAAAATTGCTTGGATCCATTTGCAACACTAACCCAACATCAAGAAGGACACTCATTGAATGAACTTGATTAACACTAGCAAGTGGATCAAGTGAAATAATGTAATAATACCCCAAAAATAACTTACTGGTTCTTGCACATGTATATGAATGTAAGTAAATCCACACACTCTTAAGTGAGAACTTCAACCAACAACAACCACTGAAATCTTAAAATAGACAATACTGTTAAAAGTACCCTTCTTATCTTCCTACAGCACATTATATACACGAAAAATTGATAAATAAAAGCACCTGAGAGTGCAGAGCAACAGAAAATTGGAGGAGCCCAGAACCCTGGAGGCCCTGTTGAAGAAGGAAGAAACCGTCATGGTTGCAAAATTGGGATTAAAAGCTTCAACTGCAGAACTCTGAACTCTGAAATCTGGAGTGTCACTATTTGAACTTCAGACAAAGAGCTCTTAGATCTCAACACGTGGCGTTGACGTGTGGATAGAATATTATTGTCTACCATCAGAGTTCGTAGCTGGAACATTGCTATGTCCCTTGGTTTTCGAACATCATCGAAAGCGTAGTTCAAAAGATAAATCTTTCGAAAAAGGATCGGAACATACTGTTAAGAAAAATCAATTACTTTACTTTTCACTCAAGTGACTAGAAGTAACATGGCATCATGAAAGTTATTTTTTAAATTAAAGAAAATTATGAAAAATCTGAAATGTAGATTGACAGTATCCAACAGTTTAAATTTAAAAATATATGATATTAAAGTAATACTGTTATGCATATTTCGGAACTAATAATGTTAACACTGTTGTACCCAAAAAATGTCATTTGGACGAGCCGTCCAAAAATAAAAATTCAGTTTTTAAATACCTGGAGGGCGGCTAGAATAGAAGTTGTCGTTACGTCGTGGAATACCGAATAAAATTTTACTTTTGAAAGCTTTTTCTATCTTAAAGTGAATAAAAAGTTAAGATAATGATAGTAAATAAAATATAGAGTTGAATGTCACATATTATATATATATATATAGTCCTCAATTCAACTGTTGAATTATTAAATAATAAAAAATTGTATTTCGTCTTAATATTTATGCTATAGGAATCAATTATAAATTTAAGTATACTAAAAGAGATATATAATCAACATATTTTGGTCATTACACTACACTAATTTGATTGGTAGTTATTCGTTTGGAAGATAAATGGGTGTAATGATGTCGATTTATTTATGAGTATTTTAATAAAGATTAACCTTTTGTAACTATTTTAATAAGGGTAGACTTTTGTGAGTATTTTAATGCTCCTCTTTATAAGTTTGTATATTTATAAGTAATTATTGAAAAATTATGTATTTGATGTTTATATTTAGTAGTAGTTATGTATGTTTTTTTTATGTTTACTGGTGAGAGTTTTTATAATTTGGAAACATTATAACATAGTAAACACTTTATTCTTCCCTAACACAAAATACTTAGAATACTTAGAAGTGACATTTTAAGAAGACATTAGTCTGAATAAAGCATAAAAAATATTTCTTATTTAAAGAGTTTTTGTTCATTTTTTTTTTCTCTCTTAGACTCACTTTATTATTTCACTCAAGCATTATTGGATTTTCATGCATGTTATTATGCAAGTTAAACTATGTTTTGATTTCTTTGGTTTACCTTTTCCATGGTTTTTTAATAAAATTGGTCATTTTGACCCATTTATTACAAAAAATGTCAGTTTACTAATTAATTACATAGCAAGGGACATGTCATGCGAGTAGGGATGTCAATGGGCGGGTAGGGTACGGGTACACCACAAGAAAATGCTTCATTAGTAACCAATTTTAGTGACCAAAAGTTGTTAGTTACTATAATTACTAATTTAGATACAAGTTTACAAAGTAAAAAAATCATTGGTTACTAAAATAGTTATTATTATGAATAAAAAATTATAATTGGTCACTAAATTGGTTTTTAAAATTAGCTATCATAGTTTTGGCTACCAAAGAAAACTGGTCACTAAAAATTAGCTACCTAAATTTTGGCTACCAAAATAACTTAGTTACTAAATTTCTCTCTAATTAATTAGTGACAAATTTAGTGATCAATTATAATTTTTTATTTATATTAGTGACTATTTTAGTAACCAATAAATTTTAATTTTGTAAATTGGTATCTAAATTGGTCACTATAGTGACTAACAACTTTTAGTCACTAAAATTGGCTACTAATAAGACATTTTCTTGTAGTGGTAATAGCTCCCTCGTATCCTACCTGTTGGATAAATATCTATTTCGTACCCATATCCATATCTGTCGGGTATCCGTCATGCGGGTACCCACCTATTTTTTTCATATCCGCGAGTACCCACGGGTATTTACAAAAATTATTTAAAAAACAAATATTTAATCATAAATTCAAATAAAATAAAATACATCAGTGTCATAAATTTTAAATAAAGTTCAAATAAACTCAAGTTCATACAAGTCCAAATAATTATAAAAGTAAATATAAAATGATGTTCAACACAATGAAAATTCTTTAATTAGTGCTTTGATCAACAAACTTACTTTCTTCGATTGATTCCTACAAAAATAAACAAAATAAACAATAATGTCAAGTATTCTTATTTTGATTCCATCATTTGACAACAAGCATACCATAAACGTCATTGTCTATGTAGAGTATGATGTATATGTCCAATTTCAAAGAAAATAAAGAGAAAAATGTCAAGGGGTTGTACCTAGAAGAAGACAATGTACCAATACTTGAAGCTGGAAAAATGAAGACAGAAGACAAGACAAGATGTGCAACTTAGAAAAAATTAGGTCACAATGTTTTTTACTAATATATATATGAGAGTATTTTTGTAAAATTTAGCGAGTACGAATATTCACGGGTACGGATACTATGATATCTGTACCCGATCCATTAACATGTGGGTATTTTTTTCTTTTGAAATTTTATAGAGAAATCATTAACAAGATCACGAATTTAATATCTAGTAATAAAATGTAATAACAAATTTAAAATATTAAATTTTAAAATAGCAAAATTTTAATAACATTTCATTTAGAATATTTTTAATCAAATTATTTTAAAATATATATATAATTAATTTTAGAAATTATAAAAAAGTTAGGAAAAAATAAAGAGAGAAGTGTGATCTTGTTAACGATCTTTTTGTAAAATTTAAAAAATAAATATTAAAATAATGTAATAATTGAATGTTGTTACTCATCATAACGATTTTAGTTAAAAACAAAATTGCAGAAGTCGTTACATTTTATGACAACTTCACGTTTTTTTAAATTTGAGAATAAATCGTCGTAATTTCATACAACTCCAACATAGAAGTTGTATTGAGTTTGCACGACCTTTTCCTTGTGATGTAATTAATTAGTCAATTGACCTATTTATGTAATAAATGTGTCAAAATGACCCATTTGGTAAGAAAAAGAAAAACTTTTTCCATTGTTAAGTTTGGCTTGTTTTCTAATCATAAGTTTAAATTCTTCTTAATTTTTCAATTCTTCTCATGGTATTAATGCCTTACTAGTACAAAGCATGTCAATATTCAAAAAGAAGTATTCTCTAAGAGTTATAAGAACTTCTTCTTATATTTTTTTTTATTGTGCATATATTATTGGCAAAGGGTTTGATTATAAGTAATTATGTGCCAAGATTAGGGGCTCCTACCTTAAATGATAAATCTCTTTGTCGATTTTAAAAGTTCATTTAAAGAAAAGGTATAATTAGTTGTATAGTACCCAGTTTGGGGTTAGGGTATCAAATAGGTACCCGGTTTAAAAAAAGTGTCAATTGCATCCCAACTTTTGAATGTTTCAATTAGGTTCTTTTCAAACAGAGTTGACTAACGCTATTAGTCAACGTGTCACGTGGCAGTCTGTGGTTTTTTTGAATTTTTTTAAAATTTTTAATTTTTTTTAAATTTTTTGAAAAAAAAAAATGTCACGTGTCAAGTCCTGTGACACGTGACATTGTCAATACCACGTGGCATTGCAATACATAGTGTCACTATCAGATGTCATCATTGTGTTGATTTCGATTTTGTATCTGATTCAATTTTGTCCTAATTTTTTTTAATAATTAAAATATTTTTGTAATCCATTTTTTATAAGATTAAAAATAATTAAGTTAAACTCTATTCAACTACATGAGCAACCTTCAAGTTAAACTCTATTTACTAAATAATGGAATTATTATTGTATTTACTAAATAAGGGTTTAGTAATTTAATTTCATTAAGGTATTAAAACATATGGAAATCATAATATACTTAAATTAAGTATAATTAAAGGAAAAAAAACATAACTTCGTATTAAATTTTTATACATATTCTGTATTTCATTTGAATTAAGTTTTAATTATTTATAGTATATACCAATTTAATTAAATAATTTAAGAATTTATAATTATAATTTAGTTACACCGCTCTGGAGGCAATGGTTTCGAGGAGTAAAATGTTGAGTCCTCCTAAAACACCGGTGTCGTAATGTCTCTCATTGTGAAGGATAACAAAATTGACCAAATTTTCCAAAACTAAAATAACGAACGGCAGGATTAGAATACAAAAATTAGAAACTGCAAGTGACTATATATAATCACCACTCATAAGAAATTAGAAAATGAGTAAAAAAATTTAGTGCTGTTATTTAACTCCTATCTCGTAAGTTACAAGAGATGAAGCTGATGACAACACTCAATCTATGAGCTTTTCAGACCCAGAACCAGTTAAATAAGAACGGGGTATAGTGAAACTCAATTTAAACAACTAACATAAATTAACTTTGAACTACATAAGCAACCTCAGATAAGTAGTTGCTGTCATAGGAAATGTAGTAACACCAAGTAGGTTCTCCCTGAAGCAGGGTCTTGGATCAACCACAACCTCTAGCAAGTTGGATTGGAAAATCATTGGTTATTGTAGTCGAATTTTACATTTCTAAGGGACAAAAAAGAAAATTATACAAAACATTAAAGTCTAGAAATATCCTCATAGTAAAATGCCTCAGTAAAATCCGAGGATATCATATGAATGAAGCTTCACCAAGTAGGTTCTCCCTGAAAACAGGGTCTTGGCTTCACAGCACCTCATGAAGTTGGATTAAATCATCATCAGCAATCTCAATAAAAGAAAACTAATCCATGAAAAAAAAATTATAAACAAAATAAAAATACAGAATATTGCTGTAGGCTCAGAGACATACAACAGCTCTATCAATCACAAATTTTCAGAAGCAGAACTGGCATAAAGCTGAATAGATATCCTCATAGCCAATAATTGAAAAAGAATCATAATTTCAATATGCCGAATAATAATATTTTGAAAATAAAAGCAATAAGTATTTTTCTTCAAAAAAAGAACATGGCTCATATAAAGAAATTCAACCATATTTAACCAATTTGACTTCATCGAGAAAACTCAGAAGCGCGGATAATGTATAATCATGGCCGGGGAAATAATAAAAAAATCAAACAAATAAATCTACGATCGAAATGGTCATTTAACGATCATTTCCGAAGGCACAAAGGAATAACCCTCGCACCAAGTAGAAACGACCGCGTTTAGATTTGCGCCTTTAGGACTAGCTTCGAATTCAGAGAACACGTGTTCGAAAAGAAGCTGAAGGTATAGCAAGGCAAATTGAGCATTCAACACAATAATCGTAAATAAGAGAGAGAATTGAAAATAGGAATTTCGCCGTTACTTTGACACAGATCAACCGTGGAAAATTGGGGCTGAACTGCAACACGAACGGCAACGATTTCGCACGTGCATCGGGGCGTTCACGTCATGTGGATTCAGAGATGCCCGGGAGGCACCATGCAGATCTAATATAGATCACAAAAATTGAAGGAAACTATAGGCTGAAAACTAATTTCCCTAAGAAGATGAAGAACTCTGAATCGGTGCTTCAAAGCTCTATTCGCTGCCAGGAATATATAGGCGTACCAAAACCCTAAATTTCTCTCTCGCCTAACGGTACTATTGCTGTGAATGAGACTTACCCGACCCGATCTGATTAAAAGTATTTGGGTTGGGTTTGGGCTTGGTTTAGTCCAGCTGTTAATGGTTACGTGGTTTGAACATGTACAATTTCAAAAAACAAAGTTATAATCATGTAAAAAAGTTACACTCTCGGAATAATAACAAGAAAATTGCTGAGCAAATAAGATAGTAGATGTGATGAAGGGAAATGGAACAAAAATATATAAACTTAAATATAATTTTAGTCCATAAAGTTAATGATATTTAAAGAACTTTTTTTATTTTTTATTTTCAGTTCGTCTTAATTTGAAAATTATCATTTTCTTATCTATAATATTATATTACATTAATTAACTACTTATTATATATTAAAAAAATGTTGAATGAGTATGTCAATTTATGAATAGTAGTATTGTAATACAATTTCAATATGTGTAACTTCAAAAAATATATAAAATAAATTCTATTTATATTTATCTTAAAATTGATATTATAGGATTCAAAAGGCAATAAAAATATCTTATAGAAACCAAAACCAAAATTTACATATTTTTTTATAAAGGTTGAAGAGGTGGTTTATAAGAATGAAAAAAATATAGAACCAAGATTAAAATAACTAGTATTTTTACCCTTTTTACCCTTGCAACGCAAATGACTATTTTTAAGATAACAAAATTTTGTTTTTATTGATATAATTAGAACTAAATCAAGAAGTTAAAAATAAATATTATATTTTAAATAAGGACAATGATACTTTAACCCACTTTTTTTGACCTACTTTTAACCCACCACTTCAATCACCATTAGATCATACATCACATCACTAAAAAGAATAAAAAAAATGATCTAATGGTGATTAAAGCAATGGGTTAAAAGTGGGTCAAAAAAAGTGGGTTAAAATATCATTTTCCTTTAAATAATGATGATAAATATTATTTAAAATAAGAGTAATTTAATAATGTTCATGTTCAATGCAACAATATGAAATTTCAACCATTAACCATGGTGATAACATTAATAATAGTAATATTTGTTTTATTACATTTGTAATCCTTATGTGTGTATGTACCTATTATAAACATCAATATACCTATTATAAACATCAATATACATATATGTTTCGAATCTTATTATAGAGAACTTCATTATCATTTGCACATATAGAACACATATAAACTTACTACATTCAAAATAGATTCAAAAAATAAAAGATTAATTTGTATACACCTCTCACTAAAGATTTTCAAATATTTCTTTACAAACCATATTTGTAGTTATAGTGATTATATTTCCATCTTCATAAAGAATTAGTATTTTCAATAATTTTTTGTTTCCACTCCAGAAACTACAACATATAGTCCATATGATAATACAGGGACATGAAGTTGAACGTCCAATTCTAAATGCTATAATTGTATCTATAACTATATAACTTTATAATCCTACAATTCTATTTATAACTCGATAACTCTATAACTCAATATGTAATGTCCCATTTAATAGATAAACTTAATTAAATGAAATGTCACACAGATTAATGTAAGAAGCAAAGTCGTGGAGTATAAACACTACTCCTTACAATATCCAAGGTACTAAAAATAAAATATTGAGGCACACAATGATGTCTTAGACTAAACCAGATAGAAGTTGAACAATAGTTAAAATAAATGGCCAAAGAACATGGCAGTACATGGGCTACAGCCCTAAAGAAAACTTAGAGAAGCAGGATCTGATCCAAGATGAACTAGGCAGTGGAATCTTCATTACCCTATTGACCATGAGGAGTTCTCGCATTTGCTCACATCAATAAATTGATGATCATCGCAAAAGAGAAAACTACACACACAGAACATACCACAAGCAGAAAGGTAAGCTAGAGTAGAAAATGATTTCATCATACAATTGCATACGTTTTAATAGTCCAAGATACATACATCAATCAATCATGTGATGACTCGCAACCAATACACTAAGACTCAAGACACGACTTATCCAAATACATATAATTAGTCGGATTCATTAGATGTTTGCACTTGTGGTGACCTCTATTACTCTACCGAGCTAATTGTCAAAGTGTCCCAGACCTCCTGCTACTCTCACCACTTGAGTCAGTACGCTCTACGTGAGACTAACTAACTCTTTAGAGTGCCAGGATGCAATCTCTTAAATGATTTTGTTTTCATATTATGTTTATATTACATGTGTGTTTCAAAGTCATGTTTCAGAATTAAGAAATGTAAAAAATAAAATAAAATAAAATCCAAACTTTGTCAAATGAATCAAAAATACATCTAATTTAATATATAAATATGATATTTATATCTCTCAATAAATAAATAACATATATTGTTCTGGTCAAAAAATGTGTAAAATAATCTTAGACCAAAGACAAAAAGAAAGAAGTATTTTAACCTTAGTTAATGACTCACTTAAGTCAAAATAATTTTGTCCCTTGACCGTGGGAGTAACACTTTTATTTATAAGCAAGTCAAGTACAATTTTTGTAGATATACATAATCAAATACTCTCAAATAATCTAATCAAAAGATAATTAGTAAATAACAACAATAATATCTCCTAATCTAGTTTATATTCATCAAATGTAATGAGATTTTTCTCCAAGATTCTCCTTTATATTCTCGAATATTATCATCTCAATCTTAGCTTCCTACAGGGAGGAATATTCTCCTCTCAATCTTAGCTTGCTACAAGGAGGTCTATCCTAGGGTGACATCCTTGCAAATCTTGAACCATCAACCAACTACCCTTAGTGGCATCGGACCTAGGGAGACATCCTTTTGGCTTCTTGCAATGACCTTGGCTTTGTAGAGACATCCTTCTGGATTCATGCATTGACCTCGACTATGTGGAGACGTGATTTCTTACTTGAATTTTTGTTCGATTCCTTGGCCTATTGAATACCTTGGTTTATTGGAGATCTTCTCCATCCAAGAGGGCACATAGCTCTCCAACTTTTGAGCTTCTATCACTATACAATAGGAGCGATAAAGTTGCTATTTCAATAATTGTCGTTTGTAGTTTCCCATACTTCATCATTACCCTGAAAAAAAAAAGTAGAAAAAGACCATGAAGAAGAAGAAAGAAAACTCAAGCTATTGACTTTCAACACTAAAATGTACTAATCCACGGGACACCATCTTCAACACAAAAACCCTCAAAATAATTAAACTTTTATTGAAGAAAAAGAAGGAGCACAAAAGAAACAAAAGAAAAATAAATAACACCATAAAAAACAATAGAGAAATCTGAACATGGCTTTCAATAAATAGTAAGTCACGACTACAACATGTTCAACAGAAAAAAAGTTACAAACATAACCTTTCATGACAAGAAAGCCGCATAAGAAGTAAAAAAATAAATAACACAATGAACAACAACCCACAGAAAAGGAAGACCATGAAGAAGTAAAAAAGTAAAGAAGACCATGAAGAAGAACAAAGAAAACTCAACCTACTAACTTTCAACAACTACAAACCCACGATGACACAATGTCAACTCAAAAGAAGTAAAAAAATCCAACCTTTCACGAAGAAGAAGAGAAATATGAACTCGACTTTCAAAAAATACTAACACACGGAGATATCATCTTCAACAGAAAAAAAGTAAAAAAAAATAAAAATAGAACCTTCACAAAGAAGGAGAAGGATACACAAAGAAGAAGGATGCATGAAGAAGAAGAACAACAAAATAAAACAAATTCAAACCTTCATGAAGAAGAAGAAGATGGACAGAGAAACCATCTTCAACATAAAAAACCTCAAAAAAATTAAAGCTTTCATGAAGAAAAAGTAAGAGCAAGTATGAAAATGGCTTTCAAAAAGTAAGAAAAAAAAATAATAAAAAAAGCCAAGAAGGAGAACTAACCTTGAGGCCGAAAGGTTTTGTTCTGGTTCTGTAAAATTGCCTTTTTGTGGAGGAAGAAGAACGGAAATAACTTTTCTTGGAGAAGAAGAAGAAGAACGATTCATGAAGGAAAAGAAGCAATAGTAAGAAAAATTCAAACCTTCATCAAGAAGAAGAAGGATGCACGAAGAAAATAACCACAATTATGCTTCGGGCAGCAACCCACATTTAAAATAGCTTGGCTTGGAGAAGAAGAATACTAATTTATGTCTGTCAACGTCAATCACCAATTAATGCAAAGTTATAACGTAATAAAACACAAACAACAACAAAAAAACCAAAAAGACCTCAATTTTGGACAGATGTTAATGAATGACAATGTCTAATTCAATAACTTCATTATACTAACATTTTCTTAAATATATAGTAGATATACATTTGTAATATGATGGAACAATATTTTGTTTGGTGTGGTACATTATTATGTTTTTGGAAATTGCAATTGAGAAGAATTATGAACAACTACGTTTAAAATTATTTATAAATATTTATTGTATGGTTATGATATTTATTTCATTATTTTCTTATGATTTCAAATTATTACATAATTAACAATCCTAAACGTGGACATGTGTAGTTTATTTATAGATTTACTTTTTAATGATGACAATCCTAAATATATCATGATAAATTCGCGTTATACAAAGTTAAGTTTGTATATAAATGATAAACTACTACATATCAATCAAAGTATTATAGTACTTAATGAAATGTAAATATAATAGTATTGCATACATATTAACACATATAAATTGATAAGTTCTTACATTGTCCACAATGAGAAGATAAATCTTTTAAATAGGGATAATTAACATCTTATTATGTATGATAGTCCAATAAAGGTTTTATTTCTTTTCAGATGTATTAATCAGTAGAAAATGCAATATAATCAATTGAAGAAATGCATAAAATCAAGCCAACTCACTAGTTATAAGTACTTGATATAAGTTCTTTTTTACACTATGAGATGATACATAATACCATGGAATTCAACACTTAGAAACTTGAGCATTATCAAAGCAAGGTTGAATTTGCAAGTAAAAGCATAAGGTTTTGATTCCCTTTAAAGTTCATATAAATGAGGAATTTTCTCCCCACCTTTATTTGCCCTAATTAGCTTAAAAGTATTATAAAGAATAATCAAAAGAAAGTGCAAAAACAATCATTAAACTTTTCCATCTAAGCAAAGAAATTTTTCATTCACTAAGGAAAAAAATTATTCAACATCATGGAATTTTCAAACACACTATGTAAAAAATTAGAAGATTCTCCCATGTATCTAAAGATCATATTGCCTCAACGAAGGAGTATGGAAAATTGAATATTCACATGTTTTTCGTATAATATTCACAATCATTTCCCTATATATCAATCATTGGAAAGCAACTAAAGATTATAGGCCCATGTTTTCAATATTGCTATAGAATTTGACAGTAAGAAGGTAAATACTGCATGACACAAAGCATAACTGACAAAAACACTAGCTGATAAGAATGGAAAACCAAGCACTTGAGGATTCCAACAAGAATGTCAAAATCATTAAAAACTTTTAATCCATAGTAGAAAATTACCCCTCCAAACTCGTGATGATTATTCCTTTTAGGTACAATTGACATACCAAGATGAGGTGTGAAAATTCGTAACTCCATCTATTATTCATGTTAAACCCAAATTTTCAACCAAAAACCAAACTACAAGGGCAATTGATGACTGTTTCTCAACAATCATTTTCCAGCAAGTGTATTGGTACGTAGTAGTATCAACAAGTGTCGTATCCACAAGGATTTAACAAGTATATCGGTAGTTTGATTTTTAGGTTTGATAAAGAGTGCAAGTAAAAATAGATGGTAGTAATTAGATAAATTGAGTGTAATAGGGCCTATTAATTGATTTCATCTCATCTTCTACTACACCACTACCATCTTGTTTACTTACTATGCAAATCATTCAATATTGTGGAAGTATTCTTTCTATATAAATCTAGGTTCATCCCTGATACACTAGAACCTAAGGACTTCAAACCTAGTGTGATTCCTCAACTCCTGGTAAAATGAATCCTTGCTTTAATGTGCAAGACTCTTTGAATGAATCCTTGCCATATGCAGGACCCTTTCATCTAGCATCCCTTCTGGCTACTTGAATAAGCACTAATACATGTATGATGATTTGATTGGACCATAGTTTGAGATCGGTTTCCCAATGCAATCCAAACCAGTTAAATATATGAGTGATAAAGTCATCATTAAGCATAAATCAAACCACAAAGAATTAAATGAAAACAAAGATAAACATCTAAGAAGTAGAAGTGAATATAATCAGAATTGATTACATCAAACCTAAACACGAGGGAGTTCAACTACTCATAGAATATTACAATACAATTCTAGCAACATCTACACATAAGATCTACACTAAAAGGATCTCCTTTATGCCTCACAGACCCTATTCTACCCTACTGCTACATTTTTTTAGCCTCCACTCAATGCTTCTAATGAGGAGCCAAGGTCTTTATTTAAAAGAATTTTTCGGCAGTGCTCAACCATAGGGGTTTCTTCACAGGTGGGTTTTCTTCTCAGCTCAGGCCCTTGTCTTGGTGCTTAGCACGTGACCTTTCCCTCTTGGGAGGGTTTTCCTTGCTGCTTAGCCTCATGGATATGTGCTCCATATTTCAATGCAAAGAAGGTTTCCTCATGAGGCTTGGCTCCATTTGTTGTGCTCAGTTAGAAAGTCAAAATATGTTGTCCTGTCTTTTCTACTTCCATGGCTTAACTCTAGTACTGTGGCTCAACAACTGCATACTTCATATTTTCTCTTATATATATTGCAAAACAACAAAATATCATTACAATTTACACTACAAGAAAATTGCATATTAGCGAGGGAATAATCCCTAGCGAATCCCTAGCTAATCTCTCGCAAAACGATTCAGCGAGGGATTAGCGAGGAAATAGCGAAGACACTATGCCGTAGCTAAAATATAGGTAGCTAAGTAGCTAGAGAACCACTTTGTCGCTAATCCCTAGCTAATCCCTAGCAAATCGGTTGTAGCTAGACCCTAGCTAATCCCTAGCAAATTAATTGTAGCTAATCCCGATCTAATCCTTAGCAAATCGGTTGTAGCTAATCCCTAGCAAATTGGTTGTAGCTAATCCTTGGCTAATCCCTAGCAAATCGATTGTAGCTAATTCATAGCTAATCCCTAGCAAATTGGTTGTAGCTAAACCTTAGCTAATCTCTAGCAAATTGGTTGTAGCTAAATCCTAGCTAATTCCTAGCAAATTGATGAACATAATGAAAGTAGTCTTCACAATTGTCAACATACATCATTAAAATATGTGTTTAGAAACAAAAAAAAAAAATCATCATCTTCATATTTTCTTCTCGCCATGTTTCATGACAGACGGTGGTGAAGATATCTTTAATGCAGGAAATATTTGTGTCTTGAAAAACTCCATCTGTGTTTGCATTTGTGTATGCATTTGTTGTTGTAAAAGCTTTTGCATTTCTACTTGTGCTTGCATTTGTGCTTGCATTTGTGCTTGTATTTGTGCTTGGAATTGTGCTTGAAATTGTGCATGCATATCTGCTTGTGCTTTCAACTGAGCTTGTACCTGTTGTGCATGTGCCTCTATTTGTGCTTGTAACTCTATCTGTAGTTGCTTTTGAGATTCAGTTTGTAAATGTAACTGTGTCTGCATTTCTTGTTGCATTTGAGACATTTGTGTAGCTATTGTCGTGATTTCTTCTGTTGGAGGTGCATGATTTGGATTTGTGGAAGGACCTACAACTGATGAAGATGAACCATTCACACTGATGATGGCAAGTTCCAAGCTACGACCAATACCGTGAATTCTACCTTTCTTATTTAGGAACCAAATTCGACGTCGTTGCAACCTCTTCGAGTTCTCTTCCGAGCTTCTCGGTACTATCTTCACTTCCGAGCTTCTCGGTACTATCTCCAAGCTGAAATCAAAACCCTAATGTTCGCACTTCTTCATTATACGAAATCCAACAGCCTTCGATGCGAGAGCTTCCGGTGCCTGCGAGTCACTATACGAAATCCGATAGCCTTCGATCCGAGCTTCTTATGCGAGCTTCTGATGCTTGCAAGTTTCCGACTGTTCAACCAAAAGAACATGAATGTTTGAACAGTGACATAAATGTCTCGAGAAGCAACTGTTTAAAGTTTCAATCAAATAGGATTAAGTTTTAAGTTGTATGCTTTATGTTTTTTATGTTTTTAAAGTCTCATACGGATAGATTCATTATATATTTTGTATCATTTTCATTTATTTATAGTATTTATATTATATATTATATATTATATATTATATATTATATATATATATATAATATATATTATACATAAATATATATTTTTTAAAGTTAAGTGTTTAATTAAATCAAGTTAAATATTCATATTTTATAAATAAAATAGATACATACAATTTATTTTTATTTATAATATATCCTAAATAATTTATTTCATATTTAAATTTTTTTAAACAAAAGAACAAACTATACCATAAATATAATAATATATAATAATATGTGACAATATAAATTAATTATTAATTTAATAATTCTTTTATTCAAATAAATTAATATAAAATATAAAAAAAATAGAATAAAAGATACTAAATAATTATCAAAATAATAGCTAATCATTTCATTTTTCATATAATTAATAAGAATTGTTTTAATACCTTTTGTAATAATATTTAAATGGAAAAAAATATTGTGTTAGTTAAATGGTAGTTATTATTTAAAATAAAATAAAATAATATATATATATATATAATAAAAATAATTTACAAATAAGGGATTAATTTATATAATAATAAAATATATTTTTGAAGATTTTTAAATACATTGATAGTTTTTAAAAATTTCTTTAATAAATTCATTTTTTATAAAATAATTTGTATATTATTTTTTTAATTAGAAATTCTATTTACTAGTTTTGGATTAGCAATAAAATCATTTTATAATTAAAATCATAGCTAATTAGCTTCAACTTAATTATCATATTATGTTGTATCTAATCCCTAACTATTAGCTACAACTTAGCTGCTATATTATGTTGTGTCTAAATCCCTAACTAATTAGCTTCAGTTTAACTACCATATTATGTTGTGTCTAATTCCTAACTAATTAGCTACAACTTAGTTACAATATTTATGTTGTGTATAATCTCTAACTAATTAGTTACAATTTAGCTACCATATTTATGTTGTGTTTAATCCCTAACTAATTAGCTACAACTTAGCTACCATATTTATGTTATGTTTAATTCCTAACTAATTAGCTACAACTTAGTTACCATATATATGTTATGTCTAAGCCCTAACTAATTAGTTACAACTTAGCTACCATATTTATGTTGTATTTAATCCCTAACTAATTAGCTACAACTTAACTACCATATTTATGTTATGTTTAATTCCTAACTAATTAGCTACAACTTAGTTCCCATATATATGTTATGTCTAATCCCTAACTAATTAGCTACAACTTAGCTACCATATTTATGTTGTGTTTAATCCCTAACTAACTAGCTACAACTTAGCTATCATATTATGTTGTATCAAGTCCCTCACTAATTAGCTACAACTTTGCTACAATTTTTGTTTGTCGCTAATTTGTCTCTAATTAGCGAGGGATTAGCGAGTAAAATTTTCTCTCGCTAATTTCTCTCACAAATCAGCAAATTTCTTGTAGTGATAAAATAATAGATCTTTCAATAGTGAGAAAACCTCCAATTAAGTAGTCATGTGACATTTGGTATACCTTTCAAGATGTTATTGAACCAAGATAAAAGTGCTATAAATATGATTAAGCCAAATAAAGGTTCTAACACATAAAGCAAATGTAGTGCTACTATGGCACTAAATATATAAATTAAAATTGAGTATATTTAAATTAATAGAATTATACTAACCTTTTATACTTTTCTCATTGCACTTAAGTCATTTACATTCTACATGCAAGTGCTTTAATTTGATGAGTATCAATAAACTTCGAAGTATTGCGCCTTTCAGAATTTAATGTTCAGATCTACAAACATATAAGACTACACAATCGACAATAATTAAAGAAAAATATAAATTAGTCTTTTTTAAGTAATAATCAACAAAAGGTAACATTGTTATAATATTAATATGAATTTGATTATACAAATTACACATTTGATCAAATTAAATACAAACATTCATAACACTATAAGAATATTATTATTTACCTTATTTTTACTTTACTATTCTTCTTTTTCACTAAATATTGAAACTTTTTCAAGTCTTGTGACATACACATTCCTTTTTCCTTCTTTTTTGTATTATAATCAAGGGCTTTCAAATGATAAGATATAACACGATAATCCATCCCAAAGTCTCTAATTTTATACATCTTACCATTTTTTCTAACCTTCATCCTTTGTACTTAAACATGTTTTCCTACAACTCAAAAAACTAAAATATATACATTTTAGCCAATCACTAATGCAAGTATGTTAATTGTTTTAGTAAAAGGAATGTAAAAATATAAATTAATATAGTAATAAGAAAATCAAACCTTGAAACATTAGATGTCGTATCTGCACCTCAAATATATGCACCAATGTAATGCCATTAAGAGAATAAAATACTCAAACCTTACTATAACAGTATCTTGATTCTGGAGCATCAAATCATATGACAAATTATGTTGTTTCCTTGTCCAATGTGAAACCTTATGATGGCAATCAACAAATTATATGGCTAATGGCACCTCCCTATCTACTAGTGCTATTGGCCATATTTCTCCTTCTTTGCCTAATATTTTTGTGCCTCCTAGTCTTTCCACAAATCTAATATTTGTTAGCCAATTAGTTGAACATGATTACAATGTCCAATTTTCTTGTTATGATTGTATTTTGCAAGATCAATTGTTAGGGAAGATCATTCTGAAAGGACCTAAAGTGGGATGACTCTTTTCGCTATGCTTTTCTCTTTCCACATATTATCTTGTTTTTTCTCTAGTTTGTGTTGATGATATATAGCTAAATAAAATATGGCATAAAAACTCATTTATTTCTTTTGATTGTACTAACCTGAAAATTGGTAGTAAAAGTAACACTTTACCATTTCCTCATAATGCATCTCGTGCATATCATTGTTTTGACATTATTCATAGTGATGTCTGATAGATTTCTCCTATTGTGTCTTATTTAGGTTATAAGTATTTTGTTACGTTCATAGATGACTATAGTCGATTTACTTAGGTATATTTTCTTCGGTCTAAAGCAGAAGTTTTCTTTGTTTTTCAATGTTTTGTTTCTTTCCTTAAGACTCAATTCTATGCTCACATAAAAATTGTACGATTAGATTCTACAAGTGAATATATGTCTAATGCATTTCAAAGTTTTATTCATAATGAAGGGATTATATCTCAGCGTTTTTGTCCTTCCACACAACAACAAAATGGTGTTGCTAAAAGAAAGAACTGTCATCTTCTGGATGTTGTACGCACTTTTTTTCTTGAATGTTATGGTACTCCTCCTTTTTTGTATGAAACACTCTCAATTACTGTTCATTTAATAAATCGTTCATCATCTCTTACTTTACATAATGTTTCTCTTTTCTATAAGTTGTGTAGGAATTCTCCTTCTTTTTTTTATCATTGCACTTTTGGTTGAGTTTGTTTTATGCGTCTTGCTCCTCATGAATGTCACAAACTCACTAGTCAATATGTTAAGTGTGCTTTTCTAGGCTATGCTATTAATAAAAAAGGTTATGTTTGCTATGATCCTTAGCTTCATCGCATTAAAGTTTCCAGGAATGTGGTTTTCTTTTAAAATCAGTATTTATTTCCCTCTTATATTGGACTATCATCTTCATCTTTCTCGTTTATGCCACATTTTTTAGACTTTTCTCACACCATGGAACAATTCAATCCTAGTTTGGTGTATGCAAGATGTCGTCTTCATCTTTTTGGTACCCTTCATGATTTTGATCCGACACTTGATTTTGTCCCTTCGCTATCACTTGATCCTGTCACGTCCATTCTACTCTTCGTTGGTCCACTCGATCATCAAAACCCCCTAATTGGTATGGTTTTTTTACACCTATTTATTTATCCACTACATTGCTTCTATTTTTGTTCCTTCTAGATATACCTAAGCTATGGGACATGACTGTTGGAAAAAGACAATGCAAGAAGAACTATAGGCATTTCAAGAAAATCACACATAGGACATTGTGTCTTGTCCTCCCACAGTCAAGCCTATTGGAAGTAAATGGGTGTTCTTTATCAAGCTTTGATCTAATGGCTCTTTAGATCGCTATAAAGCTCGATTGGTTGCTCTTGGCAATAGACAAAAGTATGGGATTGATTATGAGGAGACATTTGCTCATGTTGCTAAGATGACTACAATTCAGACAATTCTTGCTATTGTTGCTTCTCAATCTTGGCCATTGCATCAAATGGATATGAAGAATGTGTTTCTTCACGATGATCACAAAGAGGAAATCTACATGAAACTTCCCTATAGTATTGCTTCCTTCTTCTAATATTGATGTTTGTAAACTTCGACATTCTTTGTATGGACTTAAATAGACTCATAGGGCTTGGTTTGAGAAGTTTTGTACTACTCTTATGTTCTCTTTCACACAGAGTTAATTTGACTATTCTCTCTTCTTTCACAAGTCTCCCACCAGTATGGTTTTCTTGTTGGTTTATGTGGATGATCTCATCATTACGGGAACTGGTCATAAGTTAATTACTAAGTTGCAAATTGAGCTACATGCAACATTTTGCATGAAAGATCTTGGATAACTCACATATCTTTTAGGATTATAGGTACATCATCGATCCAATGGCCTTTTTATAAACCAACAAAAGTACATTCAATATTTAATCAAATCGGTGGGTTTAGATGGAACTACACCAATTGATACTCATATGGAAGTCAATGTCAAGTACATGAAAGATGAAGGAGATCTCTTGCCCAATCCCACTCTTTATCAACGTTTGGTAGGAAGTATTATCTATCTCACCACTAATAGACCTGGCATTTTGTATGATATTCACCAGTTCAGCCAATTTATGTCTTTTCCTCGTCATCTTCACTACGTTGCGCTTCGACATATTATTTGGTATCTTAAAGGATCATCTACATGTAGGTTATTATTTCCCAAAGCCTCATCTTTACAACTTATGGCATACAATAATGTTGATTGGGCAGGATGTCTGAATACTCATAGATCTACTATTGGTTGGTGTATGTTTATTGTTGATGCCTTAATTTCTTAAAAAATTAAGAAGCAATATTCTGTTTCCAAATCTTCTATTGAGGCTGAATATCGTTCAATGTCATCTAATTGTGCTGAAGTTGTGTGGTTACGTAGTCTTTTGGACCAACTTAGGTTTTCCCAACCTACATCTACACCTTTTCATGCAGATAATACAAATGTTATTCATATTGTTGCAAATCTAGTGTTTCATGAACGTACCTAGCATATTGAAGTGGATTGTTATTATATCTGAGAAGCCTTGACCAACATTGTCATATCTCTTCCTTACATCTCCTCTGATTTTCAAGTTGTTGATATCTTTATCAAAGTTATGACTTGACCACGCCATCAATTCCTTGTTGGCAAATTGTTGCTAGTTGACTTATGATGAAGGATTGACCCCAACCAAGGATGGAGGCACATGCTTAAGAAGTCTAAGCATGTTTAGAAAGGAAGTTCACTAATCCTTCATCCCTTTCATTTGTGTTTGTTATTTTTGATTCCCTAAGTTGACTTAGTTGAATCAACTTTAGTTGACTTGTTGACCTTTGACTAGGTTTGACTTGTTGATGATAGTTGACTTGACTTAAGCCAACATGCTAATCTATGTTTATTTACTTTGTAGGTTAATTAGGAGTAAGAAAGCAATGCTAGGTGGCGCATGGTGATTGGGGAGCATAAATGATGTGGAGGAGAGAGTAAAACAAAGGCATAAAGCATAAAGTAAAAGGCATGAAGCAAGTG
>Ga0214543_1003860_pt1 | contig 28846 bp, 17 predicted proteins | sample CNSS2metaG_FD_160094 | JGI IMG/M metagenome (GOLD analysis project Ga0214543, IMG submission 160094) | Root nodule microbial communities from cowpea collected in UCLA plant growth center, Los Angeles, California, USA - CNSS2 | ecosystem: Host-associated > Plants > Roots > Nodule | place: USA... | reverse complement strand
TATATATATATATAAATAAACATGAATATAAATGTTTCCCAACCCAAAATAATCATAACTAAATTCTCATACTTTTCAAATCATCCCACCATGACCTCATAGTCCTTCATGAGTCATATGCATGAACTAGATCTTGGGACTTCACTGTGCTCCCACGGAACTAACTCATTCGTGGTCCAACCCTATGAGCCTATCCCGCTCATAGTTCTGCCCTACAGACTCCTCGTCTGTAGTAAAACATCCAAGTCTCACACTTGGACCCTGACACGCACGCAATCACCATATTATGGACTCCTCGCCCAATAGTAGCCGACGGGAACATAACAGTTCCTTGCCCATCGTGCGCCCGACACATGCAATCACCATACTAAGGACTCCTTGCCCAATAGTAGCCGACGGGAACTCAACCAGTTCCATGCCCATCATGTGTCCAACCACCAAGCACATCCCAGACCCCTATTGGACTTAGTCCTTCAAGCCCAAATACCACGCCACATGCATAAACATCTTATACCTAATATAAAGTAGCCAAATCATACACACAAGCACACACAAACATGGAATTTCTCATAAACTTGCTTAAGCTAGGGACCCTCGCCCAAGCTAAGCCCTCAGGCTCGCTTAGGCTAACTCACCTCGCCTGAGCGAGCTTAAAAGAACAACATCAACACATCATCTCGCTTAGGCGAGATCCTCTCGCCTGGGCGAGTCACACCTTCGCCCAAAACAACACACAGACCTTGCCTAGACGAGGTTTCAACACAAACATCACAATTGATCCCGATATCTCGCTTAGGCGAGACCTCCTCACCTGAGCGAAACCTTAGTTCGCTCAAACCATCAAACCCCATCGCCTGGGCGGAAAATTGCGCTCAACATACCTGATATCGTCGCCATCTCGCTTAGGCGAGCCACTCTCGCCTAAGCGAGAGTATCACTCACTCAACATTAAAACAACTCGCCTAGACAAGGTACAAGACCTCTAAACCAGAAACATAGCTCTGCAATTCTCGCTTAGGCGAGATGGACTCGCTTGGGCGAGACTTGCAGGGTTTTGCCTCTGTACACGCACTCAATTCACCAAAACCAATACCAAAACACTTCTAAAACATGATCGATACAATGCAATGGCATATCAAATCCAGAAGCATGTTTTATACTCATTCAATCCATACAAAATACAAAGCCTACTTATCCACCTCCATTCATTACCAAAAACCCTCATTACCAACAATATCATGCTTTACAAAATTATTGGCACAACATCAATCAATTACACATCCAATTCCCAACATCATACACGAATTTCGTGCCAACCAGTAATATTTTGAACAGCACAGACCCAAAAACCATAAAACATGTGAAACAACTTAATCGCATAAGGACAACTCCCCTAACATTTATTGAGTGATTTTTCAGCACCTAATGGTTACCCTTCTGCTAGGTTTTCTTCACCCCTTCACATTCATACCACAACTAATAGCTAGCAAAAATAAAGCTTATTCTTTGCCCACCAAGGTTTGAACCCGTGACCTCCCACACATAAGGCCAAAACACAACCACTATGCCAATTCACATTTGGTGATACCCTTCAACCAAAAGCAGTTTACATCATCAATCCCATACTCATACATATTATTAAAATTAATAATAAAATAACAACACATAATTGACATACATAGGACTCGAACCCAAGTCCTCTCACACAATCAAAGTACTCTCAACCATTTGAGCTAGTACTTTTCCTCGTCACACCAACCAACAATTAATGTCATAAAGACTCTTTTTACTCACATTTACTAATTAATTAATTAATTTCACGGGTCTTACACCCAATGACCACTTTGGTTCACAAAACCACTTTTAGAATACGAAAAATAGTGTAAAAACATCACAATTTACTCATAAAGTACCTATTCAACATGCCAAACATCCAAAACATGCACAAAAATGAACTACCAACCATGCCATATCATTTCTATTAACCCGAAATCATATAGACATCACGAAAACTATGGTACCAACATCCTCATGCTCAAATATATAAATCTTGTATCAATTATTAAAACTACAGGAACAATATTACTCATTCTTACTTTGTGCCAATTAATAAAACTTACCAAGATATTTCACAACCTATACCCACATTGCCCCATAGCATTCTGCATTTACCATTTCATGATATACAATGAAACTTACTCAATTTTCCATTATTCATACTCACAATGCACCAACAAACCTGCACTTATATCTTGAACACATAATTTTACTACCAACGATTCCATCATCATATTTACAACATCAATTCAATCTTAAAACACCAAACTATACTACTTCAATACCACAACCTTCTTTGCACATGAACATGAATCAAAATATATCAACTTACCTCCTATAAGAAATCTTCGTCACCAACAATTTCTCAGCACAAACTTTCTATTGTTCATACAATAATATTTATCCAAAGCCACCAAAAAACATTTCATAACAATTAAAATTATCCTTCACATCATTATACTCCAAAACCATGAACACCATTATATCAACATAGCCTTAAGAAATTGATGCTCAATCTCAAAAATCACCACACTAACAAGATGATCATAAAAAAATCATGTTCCTAAGCTTGGTACTCTCCCTTTATTTGAGCTAGGAATCACTTTAACACCACAACCTCTTTAATCCGAGCTCATGTGCGAGGCATAATCCGACAATCAATGTTTCATACTATGCTTATCTTTTTGTTTGAGGATCCATCCATGCTCAACGACCATTAAGCATGGTATCTCCCTTTTGTGCCAAGCATGGTAGGAACCTCAGGAGAGCAATTAGTTTCCCATTCAAACTTAGCAATTTCTTTAGGTTGTTAGAGCTCCTCATGTTGAATATGGCTTCACACTTGTTCGGGTTAACCTTTATTCCTCATGGAGTTATCACGAATCCCAATAATTTTCCTCCACCTACTCAAAAAAAGCACTTCTCAAGGTTCAACCTCATGTTGTGAAGGCGTACCTTGTCGAACACCACCATGTTTAAGGTGGTCATATGCAACTTAAGACTTGACGACCATGTCATCTACATAAACTTTAATTATGCTGCCTATAAGGTTGGCAAACACTTTGTCCATCAATCATTGATAGGTCAGCTTGAAGGACATAAACTATTGGCACAAGTAAGCTTAAAGCAAAGAATTGATAAAGCCAAATACATGAAGGTCATAGGTGTTTGATGAAGATTGATGAAGATCCACTTGAAGATTAAGTTTTAGTGTGTTAAATTTGAAAATAACATGTTAAATGTAATGTTTTGGTGTTATATCATGTTGGTAGGCTATATGACATAGGTTAGATGTCTTGTGTGCCTTAGTGTGTCTCTTTTAATCTATTAAAATGGATTTTAACAGGTTAAAAGACTTGTAGTATATATGATAGAGGACTATCCCAAGATTCCATACAAGAAGAACTTGAAGATGAACCTTTGGGTTTTCTTTTAGAAATTAGTTATGTTTTATGTTTTTGGGCTTTGGGCTTTGGGCTTTGGGCTTTGAGCTTTGAACTTTGAGCTTTCTTTTATAAATTAGTTTATGCTTTTATGTTTTGGGCTTGGGCTTCTTGTAAGGTTTTTAGGTTTACTTAAACTTATGTGTTTATAAATAGAGGTACCAAAAACTGATATAGACACTTTTAGTCATATATTGAATTTGATTTAATTAAAGAGATGATTCTCTTTGTTCTTGGCTTAGGCCTCCGGTTCTTATCAAAGATTAATATCTTTGTGGCGAATCTTCACTTAACTTATCAATCTGCTAGATTGTGGCGTCCTCCATCTCTGTCTTATTCCGCATTCTTCTCTGAATTATTTGTGTCATGCCTCTTGAGGATTCAAATTCAGAAACAATCATACTCTTTCCTGAATAGGATCGTATCAATATAGTTTCTGGTATTAATGCATTCAATTAGTTGAATTATTTTTCAATTGACTGATTTCACTTAAGTCAAGTGAAATCAACTGACTATATGAAAAATTCAATCGACTGATTTCACTAAAATCAGACTATATATGTTGTGTTTTCAAGATCAGAGGTATGTTTTTAAGTTTTTTAGCACGAAACTTTGACATTCTTCTCTAGAAAGCTCTCTCTCTCTCTCTCTCTACAATACACAACTACAACTTTTTTTTTTAAGATCTTGGTTGATCTTTGAGGCATTTTGACTTGTGAGTAGCTTGAAGAACACATGTGGTTGGCTAGAGACAACCACCATCAGGTTTTGATGTTCTTGTGCCTCTAGTTGGTTTGCCTGATGTGATTTCAGGTCTGTAAGTGTGATTCTTGTAGGTTGTGTGTCTAGATTTTTGTGAGTCAAAAATCTTGTGAGTTTCTTTGTTCAAAATCTTAGTGTTTAATTTGTAAAACTTTTGAATATAGTGGAAATCAAGCTCATGTTGTCCTGGTAAATTGGATGTAGCTCTGTGATTGAGTGAGCTAGTATTAAAACAACTGTGCAATTCTCTTTCTCTCTTCTCACTCCCTTTGAATCACTTTAAAATCTCAAGAAAATCAAGTAGTCCATTTTTTGTTGTGTTCTAATGCGTTCTTATGTAATCTGAGGTTGTATAATAGTTAGAAATATTGATTGAAATAAGTCTTGTATGTAAAAGATTGTTGTTTGAGTTTAATCTGCAAATTCTGCATTCTACATAAATCTCCAGCTCTAGTATTTTAGCTGACTGATTTGTCTTTTTAATCAATTGTTTCATAGCTCAAGAACAAATTAGTCTACTGTTTTATTTTTGTAACCGATTAAAAGTGTATTGGTCTGCTGCTTTTACATCCTAACTTTTCAATCTATTTGATCCAATTGAAAATAATTTTAAGCTTTCAAAAAAGTTTTAAATAGCCAATTCAACCCCCTCTTCTTGGCTTAAATCACCATCTCAAAACTAACATAAACTCTTAGTAGTAGTTAGCCATTTTTGTCATAAAAGTTGTTTTTTCTTCATTTGGTGGGTTCATTCAGATATGGTTTATCCGAAGTACACATATAAGAAACTTAGCAGTTGGTAGCTTGTCGTGTTGTCAACAAGTCATTCTATACTCTATACCGGATATGTGTCCTTCGAGCATGCATTATTGAGGTCTGTGTAATCAACAAAGATATACCACTTGCCATTAGACTTCTTAACCATCACAATGTTGGCGAGCCACATGGTGTATGTTACCTCCTTGATGAATTTGGATATAAAAAGTGTGTCTACTTCCTTTGCCACTACAACATGTCTCATTCCTCTCTTGTTTTCTCTTTCTTTAGACCACGGGTATGACTTGAAGAAGGATAGACCACTTGTGGTATAAGAAGTTAGGGTCCATGTCGGGCATGGCCATCGGCCTCCAAGTGAACAAATCAACTTTATGTTGGAGCACTTACAATATTTTGTCTCGAACTGGAGTACTAACTCGGGTTCCAACCTTCGTAACATGTGTGGGCTCATCTATAAGTCTAAAGGATGTTATTGGTTCATCAAAGGAAGGTCATTTTTTGTCGATCATTTATGTTCTTAGATCAAGGTTCAAAAGCTCCTTCGGTTGATTATCTTTCACTTCCATGATATGCAAACATTACTCAATGTTTCGCACTTGCTCGTCTATCGACGGAAAGGTCAGTTGTCCCAAAGATATTTTTGGAGTATTCAGCAAATGTTAAGGTTGTGGGTGATATAGCACTACTTTCAAGTATGGATGTGTACTTAGGTCAAACAGGTTTTCAAATGTGTGGCGAGGTTAGTGGTATCATTATACTTGTGGATGTTGAGGTTGATTCCCTACATGAGATTAGCCCAAGCTATGTCCGGGGTGAAGGGGTGGAAATCCTAGTCATTGGGCAAGGGTACATCCTACAAATTCATGTGTACCTCGTACATCCAAGGGTTCCTTAATTCTTATGGTCGATAGAGCGAGTGTCTTATATGATTATGTGCTTGGGCAGAACCTTGGGACTTGTTTGCCTTGAGTGTAGATGATCCGCGATGGGGCTCCTGGAGAGACGTCGTGATTCCCTTGATTGTTGCTTTGTCATTCTGTTAGCAAGCTTCTGCTCCTTTAGGTCGGTTGTCATTCTTGACTAGACCGAGATTAGGTACCGTCGCTTGTCGAGGAGTGGTATGTCTCTAATATTGCTGGCCAGATCGTTATCTCCCTTTTCAAGATATCTAGCTTCGATTGTAGTGCTCGTAGGTCAACATGTGTTCACAATTGTTAAGTCAAGGTCTCAATTTGAGTGCACAATAATGCCTCAGTCTGATCTCGCATGGCTTGTAAATTTGTATAGTATTTTTAAAGGTGGACAAATTTAACTAAACTGCACTATTAAAAACTAGAGTGAGCAAAGAAAATAGTTCGCCTGAACGAAACTGAAAATTTGTTCAGACAAACTGTCCTAAACTGAACTTTAGTGAACTACAGTGAACTTTTTTTTGTTCTACCAATTTTTCTATCAGTTTTTCTTTTCAATTACTTAAGAAGTTTGGTTCTCTACCACGAGTTGCATAGCTAAACTTGTTATAAAAAGTTCTTCCTAAAATTAATACAACAACTTTATATAACAAAAGGATAGAAAATATGAAATAATAGTAAAAAGAAAAAAATGCAAATAGGTGTAATAAATTCTTTGATTAAAATACTATTACAACTAAAAGTTTTCTACAAAAAAGCTACAAAGGACTAGATTCAAAATTTAACTTATTTATGACAAACACAATTGAAGAGAAGGAGAAAAATAAAAGTTACAATTCAGTTCAATTTTTTAAAAATGAACTATAGGACAATAAAATTCAATTTGTATTATAAATATTTAAGTTTTTTTTAGTATAATATAGTGCAGTTCACTTAGTTTAGTGTAGTTAGATTAATTTACCCAACCCTAGGTGTTATCTCTTGAGTTGATCATTCTAATCAAGGAGCATCTGGATTTAGTTTTAGATTATGTTCATGGAATTGGAATCCATTCTTGTAAGTGTAGGAATAAGTGTTGGATTTGATTTTCAGGTATGAATGAGTGAGGTAGGGGATATCTTTATTGGGGTTCTAAATGTTGTTTCCGAGTTTGTACTTGGTATCTAGAAGTCACATGGTAAGGTCTTTGAGTAGCTTTATAAGTGTGATCAAAGAAGATTCACCTGCAAAAGACTATTTAATGCTTAAGTAAGTAAAAGAATTCAAAAAAAAAATTAAAATGTAAGTGAAAATATGAGAATGCTTAAGTTAATAATACTCCCTGGTCGAGCTCTTTTTATAGGCTTGTGTGAGATATCCATTGTGTCAAGCATCTTGAGAGTAATGACAAATAATTTCCTTATAAATAAGAGAACACAACAGATATATAACTTAAGTGCTTATCATGAGTGAAACTACCGAGATGGTACATTAAAGCCTATTTCCTAACTGGGTAGGTACAATTACATTTACCTAATTCATTGTGAAAGCAGCAACATAATCATGTGGTATAAATTTATGCATTGCGTCAAAAGGAAGAAATAGTCCATATCAACATTGTCTATTCTTGAAAATATATCAACTTCATTTGATATCTTTGTGTAAAAGTTTTCACCCACGGTAAGTATGATAAAATAAAATTTAGAATGTCAAAAACTAGTATACAAGCTTATAAACATTCAAATCCTGATTGGTGATTGGAAAACCTACGCGGCAACCATTAAAAAAAGTGCATTTATTATTCAGTCATGCTATTCGTACCTACCAAAGGCAAACCAACTTTATATTACTCGTAAACTCGCGAAAATCCTTATACTTGCAATGCACTAAAGAACACTAGAGAGCAAGAAAACTGACAGAAGGAAGTGACATCATTAAAATAAACTACAAAGAATAGAATAGTCATTTTAAACATTATGAGGTGCAGAAAACAAAAGCCCAATAGTAGATCACATTTTGACTACAAGCATCCCATAATTTATTGGCTAACGTAAATAAGGACTAATGCCAATGGATATACGTATTTAACAGTATACAATTTAAAATAAGGCTTTCCTTTTCAATCCCTGAAGTAGCCGAAGATACACTTCCCATTGCTGTAATGCAGAGTTACTTGCTTTTATGACTGAGAAACTATTTCCCGTAAGCTACCTTATTTCTACAACTCGTTTAAAGATAACTTTTGAACAATAAGAAAATTCAGGTATATTCATTGCCATTATATTAAATAAATGTCAGAAACTAAACACCACAAAACAGCTTACAAATGTTGTTGTAGACGTTATACTAGATCTTGCAGAGCAGTCACAATTTCTGGAGAGAAAGCTGCTCCGAACTTTGAAGTATGCAAAATAAAAATGTCAGTTATAGATTTTTCCCTCAAAGCAACATGTCAGGATGAATTCCCCAGGTAGGACAGGTATTCATGTTACAGCCCATCACGAGTGCCTTAGTCAGCCAAGTTTCCGTCATATTAGACAAATTAGAAGTATTCACAATAACAAGAGAAAGATACTAATACACTGTAAAGCATTACTAACAACAAACTGAAAGACCCTGAAACAAAAATGCTCTCCAATCAAAATAGACTACGTCATACTTCTATGATTACGAATTGCTGCACTTGAAACTGCTGGAACTTTCCTGCTCTGAAAAATATTAATTAATAAGAACAGGATAGTTAATTTTAATGAACAATTAGAATATTAAAATGAAAAGAAAACTGTAGTACCCAGAGGCAAGTCTAAATATAATCAGTGTTTCTACTACAGCTATAAACAGCTATGTTGTCTATGCATTTCATAAATTGGCAAATTTCCACAATATTCATAATTTAAAAAAACATTAAACGCCAGACCAAGGTTTATTTGTTGGAACTAAAAGGTTGATGTAGAAGAGGAAAGGAGAAAGAATACTTTAACAGTATTCTAGACTGATAAGGTGTAATGGTGTTATACGAATACTAACACAAGGTTCCTATTTATATAATGTTGGATTATTAGGAACAAAGTATCCTCAATATTAAATAGGAAAACAATATCTTTAAAAATTTTCTATTCATTTTAGTATTTTTTATTTCCTTATTTTAAAGAAGTTGATTATTACAAAATAGAGCTGGTGAGAAAGTAATTTATGTGGTTGTTATCAATAAAATAATTGTTTATTTCCTAACATAATTCAGATTAGTATCACGACTCTTAATTTTGAAAGCTTTGTTTCTGCTGCCACTATCACTGTCGTTGTCCACTACATACCTTTGAGGTCAATGGTGGACCAAAAAGGTGTATAGGCAATCACAACTTTGCCAATCTCATAGCTAAAAGAGTCGTCAACACCACCATCAATATCGACACATCTACCCACACGCCTAGCTCCTGCATGGATCAAACTCCTAACTTCGGCTCATAAGACCAACTATTTGAGGTGAAATCTATCTTTGGATCCTAATGATCTTCCAAATGTGGTGGGTGTCTAACTGGTTAATGGCCGAAATTATTTGCCGTGGAGCTAGTACATTTGGAGGATTTTGAAGAGATGGTCAAGATCAAACCACATCGATGGTAGAGGACCAAGGTCAAATAACTCTAATTTTGGAATTTGGGATAATAAAGACTCTCTAATCATGACTTCAATGTGACATTTCTTGGTTCCTGAGATAAGTCGAAACTTCATGTTTTATTAGTATGCTAAAGAGATATGGGATGACTTAGATAACATTTTTCTTTGAAGAAGGATTTTGAATGGGTTGTAGATCGAACTAGATCAGTATCAAAATTTGAAAATATATAAAACCGATGCAGACACTCATGTTGAAGCCGTATAAAGAAAGAATCCCTAAATTTTTAGCTTGAACCATGAATATGATCCAATTAGGGTACAAATATTAGGGAATGAAAAATTGCCTCCACTATTAGAAGTAGCTTAATGAAAGGGAGAAGAAACTCGGAGGTTACCATGCATAATGGCAGAATCTTCAACACAAACTTTGCCAAAGCAATAGGAAAGAGGGTATTCAAGGGATCAAAGATCTAGGCATACTTAGGAAACATGTTTTAAACTTCATGGAAGAGATAAAGCCGTAGAGTGCATGGGAGACAACAAACGAACCTTAGAGGTAAACCCATCAATTCTTTGCTTCACCTTAACAAGATCTTAATAAGAAAACCTACAATGAGGAACTTGATCATTTGAGAACAATGATTGAATCAATGAGTGACTCCTATGATCGTGTACAATGTCCACGAGTGCATTCAACACAATTGGTTTTATATCTTAGAGTGGTGTTTGAATTATTGTTTTAGAAGCAACTAATCACATGACTTCATTTTCTGTGTTTTCTCAATTCATATGTTAAGATGAATAAAGAACATGTTACGAAAATGTTAACCTGTTCGTACAAGGACACAAAATTCCTTAACAAATGTCCCTCCTTTGGAGGCCAACACCTAGCAGCATGGTGAATTCGGAACTCCCCCTTTGTAGGAGCAGGTTCTCCACGAGGTTCGAACCAAGACATTACATTTGTTGCAAGGCTCTGATACCATTGTTACGAAAAAATTAACCCATTCACAGAATTCCTTCACAGAACACTCATTGCGTTGCAAATGATATAATGTACCCATATGCAAATCTAGGAATATAAGTTTAGAATCATCTATTATATTAAAGGATATTTTATAAAGACACTTTGACCTAAATACATATACTAATACAGATTATGCAAGTTGTGTTACAGACACAAATCTACCTTTTGGTCCTACTGTATGTTTCTTGGAGAATGATTAGTAACCTAGACAAACAAAAGACAAGATAGAATATCTCATTCACATGCAGAAGCAGAATTTTGAACCCTTGCTCTGTTGTGTATGAAGGACTCTGAATGAAAATCATAATTGATAACCTTAAAATAAAGATTGATATTCCCATGCAATTATAATAAAATAATAAGTACATGAAAGGACCTTTTAAGAAGCGAACTTTAAACCTAACTCAACCTTACAAAACTAGTTTGTAAGGTGAACTTTGCACCCACTTATATATTATAAATTTGCCTTATCTCTAGTTGAAGTGGGATTTCCAACACAACCCCTCATGCCGAGCCATATACATCTCGAGTGTGAGACTAGACATTAATGAATGATCCGATAATGGCTTGATAGCAGGTGGAAGAATAAATCCAACAAACAACAAATTTTTCTAGGACAGGCTCTAACCATGTTAAGAAGTGGACTTTAAACCTAACTCAACCTTACAAAACCAACTTCTAAGGTGAGATTTACACCCACTAATATATTATAAATTCGCCTTATCTCTAATCATCGATGTAGGATTTCCAACCGGACCAAATGTGTTAAAATTAGCATGTGCTTCATCAAAGATAAACTTTGACAAAAGACTTGTGGTTACAACCCATGTTCCTAGAGGACTTTGGATGGAGGAAATTTTCACTAAGGGGCTTTATCATGACAAATTTCAAGATCTTTTAGGCAAACTAAGAATGATTGATATTCATTTACCAATTTGAAGGGTAGTTTTGTATATTGAGGACTATTAGGATAAAAATATCCTCCATATCTCCATAGTAATTGGAAGAGAAATACTTTTAGAATCTTCTTTTTCATTTCAACCTATTTTTGTTTCCTTAGTTTAGAGTTTGATTGTTACACATAAAGGTGATAACAATGTAAGTTGTTTGATTGTTATGAATTATATAATTCTCTATTTCCTTACATAAATACTTCAAGTGATATTTATGGTAAAAGCCCAAGCATAAACATAAAAAAGTGTACTAGGGGGAGGAGGATAAGGGACCTCCAAAACAAATAACCAAAACAGAAAGAAACTAAGAGAAAAGTAATTGAGCAAAGCTTCCCAACATAAGCCCACCAAAAACATACCTTTCAAGAATATGATTCAATGGAATACAATTTGACAGGTTTCAAAGTTCCTTTGAAGTATAGATAAATGCCTGCGGATTTGGAGTTTTTCCTCTGAACTTAAGGAGCTTGATAAGTAGATAGTCATTGTCTCTAACACTCTAGCATTTTGCATAATATACCCTACAAAATCCAGCTCAGTTTCCAATCCTTGATATTCTCTGAGGCAAAACGTTTTGAGATGTAAAAGGCATTCAGGAACAAGCAGTGGATGGCTCCACCTTGACTCTTGTCCCTTCCCATATTTTTGTGATTCCTGCAATAACACACGAAATGTTCTCAAATAGAAAATAAAAATATAAAATAGAATTCACATTTCAACTCCGCAAACCTTGTTAATGACAAGAACTTCCAGCTTGTGGGAACGTTGAAGCAAGTTTGCTAACAAATCCCATGAATAGCTTCCAAATGAAATTTCCAGCTGGGTTAACTTGTCAAACATCGGAATATCAATGCCTGAAGCATGCTTCAAACACTGCATACAAAAGTTACGAGAAAAAAATATTCAAAAAACAAAAATAAATAAAGTTTAAAAAAACTGACACCTACACAGGAAATCATTACGTTCAGTCAGAAAATTAAAACCAAAATTAAACTGAAGTAACAAGAGCCCGGAAAACAAAAAGAAGGAAAAAGGTCTTCCTATAGCTTGTATAGAATTGTCTTACTAACCAAAGCATAACTTTTGCTTCAATTCCAATCTCAAAGTTAACAAAAATTTAGCACCATTTTTGAATAATAAGTATGAGAATTTTTCTGAAATTGCCCGAGTGAGATTTAGGGGTGAATATGGGCTAACTTGACCATCATCAATCCGCCATAGTCACCAAAATAATAGAAAAAATATGGGACAATGGAAATAGAAAACTTCTAAACCAAAAAATAAACATCAATCTTGTTTGTTATCGCTACTTCAAAGTCTCATTTATTACCTTCACAACTTGTAGCATATAATACTTAAATAGAATCTTATATAATATTTAATATTTCTATACAAAATGAACATATTTTCTACCTTTTTTTTGGGTTTTTTAACCAAAAATGCCCTATGGGATGATCAGCCCCAACCCATTATAACTCATTTTGAACTGGTCCTAGGCTAGTGAGTTGAGTTCTCTAGCCCCTGCCTTTCTAAAAGTCATTCCTACCAAGAGTTGAGGACTACATTAATAATAAATAATAAATACAATACAATTTACAGGACAAATTAGATAACCCCATATCCTATATACACTCAACATATTCTAATTGAATATTAATGATTCAATTTCCAACACTACCACCTCAAGCAGATGAATAGGCATTAGATGTTATTCTTTGATAAAATGTCTAACCTGTGATTAGTTTTATCATATGTTGAACTGGAATCTCAGAAAAGCTAATGACTGACGTATTACCACCGTAGAGCTTCATAAATCCATCCCATTTAATCTTTAAAAATATTCTGAAGCCAAAGAAATACACAAATACCTTGTGCCATATCTTAAACAATAGAACAAGCCACTATGTTAAACTTTTTACCAGTCTAAATTACAAGATTGCATTTAAGAAAGTACAGTACCATGTACTGGTTCTGAAGTCAATTGCTGGCCCTACATAATAAGCATCAGTATAAGCCTTAAGAGTTGCGTTACCGTTCCTTTTAAATAAAATTACTCTTCCAGGATTTCCCTTGAGATACTGCAATTTCTTTGAGCTGCCTATAAATGACCACCTCTTAGGTTATGCAGAAACTCACTAACCAAACTTACAAATGCAATGTCCAATCTAGTATAAGGCACACTAATCTCCAACAAATGTTAATACATCTTATTATCTGTCATTGCACCATCATCTACACTACCCAAGTTATGGCTCAAACCAATAGGAGTACTCACAAGTTTACGATAGATCCCATTAGTAAACCTTAGCAACTAGACTTGCTTTGTACCTCTAAATTGACCAATTTGCTTTATATTTTACTGAAGAAACCCATTCAGAACCAACAGAGTTTTTTCTTCAGATAATTAACAAACATGATTTACTCTTCTTCAATACCTTGATTTCTATATCCATGGCCTACTTCCAATTTTTATTTGACAATGGCTCAAAAGCATTAATGGAAATTGGGTAGTGTCAAGGTTTGCAATAAAGGAAATATGGGTTGGTGAATTTGTTTGAAATGATAGATAATTTGATGACCTAGTGGCTTTTGGGTGCAATTATGATGGCAATAGGGAGGTCATGATTATCCTTAACTACTGGGATTACTGTTTCATTTTGAGAAACTGAAAAATCATAACCTAGAATATTAGAATTTTTCATCTTATCAAATGTAGGGGAGTTGGGTTGGCCTCTTGGATATGTATCAGTTCAGGGATGGCCCTTAACCATCTTTTCATACCTACCATTTCTAGATCTAATATCAGGTGGTGCTTCCTTTCACTCAAGTTCGTGGGAATTTGATTTTAGCTCGCAAGACCAAATGCTTCAAGTTGAATCCCCTAATCACCCTAACATGCTAAAGTTAAAAAAAAAGAAGCAAAAATACTAGATGCCTAGACAACCAATAGCAGAAAAATTTTTAGAACTGTAGTACGGCACGAAAGCACCACTCCAGCCAGGTACGATGGCCTTTGGAGGAGTGGCAGGGTCTAGCAACTCCTTTTGAGGCCAAACAGAACCTACACAAGAATTGTGCTATACTTCTCCATATCATAATTCTTGCAATTCAGGTCTGATCTGATTCATGGAATTCATAGTGTGATCTGAACACCACCAAAATAATCGCTCACCAATTCATATCGCCCATCAATATGAACCCACATTCATTCCCTTTCACAAACAGCTTAAACTACAACTCTCAGGCAGCACAATTTTTCCCATTAAAATCAACAACCAAATTATTAATTGCCATAGAAAATAATGAGAAATCCAATCACCCTTACAAGGACAAAAGAAGAACCTCGAAGGGTAAAAAACTGAGGTCCATGAGCTAAACACACAGAAAATAGCATGGCCAAGAACCAAGAAATTGAAAACTCATTAATGCCAAAAGGATGAACTGATACCATATCAAAATAATATTTAACTGAAATCATTTATGCATTTCTGATTCTATTCAGTTTAAAAAATAGTACAAAATTCTCTACCTGAAGATTTACCATTTACAACAACTAACAAAAGTATTACTCTAATTCTTATGTCCTGATTTCGCTCCATAGTAGAAATCCCTAACAATACGATTAGTAGGCAGATTCCAGATTTCCTGTCATTCCGTATTTCTACAATATAAATTGGAAAAAATTACACATACTTTTAGGCAATAAGGTTCTTATGCCAGCAATAATATCACAGACAATTCCTCAACTAACAACAACATTTTTTGGAAAAAAAGAAAACTTCCTTCATTGTCAAGACATTTGTACTTGTAGCCTTTATGAACCAAGGAGTACCTAACAAATATGAATTCCTTTCTGAGTTCAAATTTGAAGGACTTGAAAAGTCGACAAGAAAGGATAACAAGCACTAGTGAATTGAAATCTGGAATCTGAGTTGTAAGCATTCTAAATGAAATTTGATTGCCCAAGGATGCTGCAAAACGCTGTTTGATAATAAAGGTGGCAGCTGGGACAGCATAATCCTAAAACATACTGTTAGTTGGGCTTTAAAAATGTGAAATCTGTTTCAATTGACCACTCTGGTGATGGGTATGGAGACAAGTCTACAGGTGATACCCAGCCAAGAAAGCCAATGGGTGAAGTGCCTGAACTCTCCACTTGCCCCTGCCCTCATCAATTTGAACTGACTTCAGAGATTTCAATTTTGCAGATCTGTCATAGACTTAAACTTTAGGAAAAGTGCATCTGATTAGTAGCTTTATAGGATACAACCATGTGAACCTTGAATGAGAACCAACAATGGTCAATAACTAACAAGAATCACTGATGATTTAACTACGGCTGGTCCCCAAATCAATGACCATATCTTCCAGCACATTAGTGTAACAAGTTGTAGTAGATAAAGAGGGAATACAAAGAGCTTATACTAAACATGTACAGAGATCAGACACTTTTATTTGGTTTACACAGTTGAAAATTTTTTCACAAATGCTTGTGATGAGGATATCTGCAAATGGTACATGTACAGTGTTTACTAATGAGCTGGTAATGACAGGTGTAGTGAGCGCATGGAAAAGCGACTGACAGCTACAACAAATAGGGGAAGCTGTATTATTATATAGCAAAAAATGTTAAGGAGACTGATAGAACTGATACTAGAATAAGAAAGGAAGACACAATCTTGTTTCTTGAATTTTATTGCCCTCCTTAATTCCAGTCCCGTACCAATGTACTAAGGATGGAGTTAAGGAATAGAAAGAATACAGCAGTACACAATTACAATCACAGGTTATTCGAGAGACCTTACTCTCCAACTGTCCTTCTATTTGCTTCTCTCCAAAAAGCCCCTTACTAACTCTCCCATAACTATTTATAATAGTTCAGAAACAATTACAGCTGTACTAACTACTTTGCCCTTTCCTTCTTTTATACACTATACCGAACCTATCAAAACGAATGGCAAATTGGAACTGGTGCAACAGCTCTTGAAAAGACAAGATTTGAGAATTTATATAGTTCATCCTTCCCATGTATGTCATCCAAAAGCACCGTACTCGATTCTTAAAATTTAACTAGGCAATGAAAGGGAGTAACTCAAAGGAATACATTACTATCTTGAGCAAATTGTGACAATGACAAGACTTTTGGTTATCTCAGGAACCAAATGTTATTTTTTTAGAGAGTGATATGTTGGATTGTAGGAAGATTGGAATGATGTGGAACCAACTAGTAAAAAGGACAAACTTTTCCCAACAGCATATAATAACTCACTCAGAGGTATTCAGCAGGAGGCTCCATGGATCTAAAGTAACACGGTGCAAGGGAGCCAAGTTCAAGTACCATGTCCAAGAGGAATATGTCACCAAACCAGTAGTTAGAGCAAGAGGTCAAGGGATGGAGTTAACCATAGGAGCATGAGTGTTGGCACAATGACGAATCTGATTTCATGTGGCAGCTTCGAATGAAAGATCAAGGCATAAATTGATGAGGCCATGGGAGTAGCAAAGGAGCTAGCGGGTGAACATACTATTAGCACATGTGTTGAGCTCATGGGAATATTCAGAGAAGTTATAGCTACATTGTGCTTCAGTGAAAACATAGTGACACCATGACCTGATTTGTGGCACATCAAACATTGGATTGAGCTACAACCACCAAAGTGACATCCACCTCAGCCATGAGCTCTTCCATTACAAGCTACCACCACCACTCCTCAAAATTAACTGCTATTATTAGGGTCAACCAGAGAAAGGCCATAGGCCTTTCTAGACTGGTTAGTCACAAACAACTGAACACCAGAATGAGATGGTGCATGGTAAAAACATAGCTGAACAAAGGATGAAGGCTGAACATCAAAATGTGCAATATTAGCAGACAACAGTTCCTGAAGAGCACCATGTTCCTTTTAAAACATGGGTGTAGTGCAAGGAGAAGTTACTCCATTTCAGTCACTGAGAGGATCAAGAAAGGCCAACAAAAGTAGCCTCAAAATTATTGCAACATAGAATACCGGACCTCCAATGGCAAAAAATGAGTTTTACCAGGGATCTGTGCACAGGAATTCTGAGATAAACTTGCTCATTTCTTAATCATTTGAATCTCTTAAGTAGAACTGAGTGGACTTTGATGCATGAGGGCATGAAAATGGCTATGAATTTCATTCCAAACAAGCCTGATAGGAGTGAAAAATTCCAGCAATTCAAGCTAAGATCGAATTAGAAAGTTGAGGTTCATGCCCTCCAATTACTGAGTAAACCTGTTGTAGTGACTACAAGATGTTCTTCCAATGGAGTTTGACAAGAATAGAGTGTGGTGAGAGAAGGTAATTGTTGTGGTGGAAGAGATTGAAATTTACATAGAATCATATGGTGAGGATCAAGATAAGGGAATGAATTTTGCCAATTGTTGAAATAAAAGAGAGAGACTAACTACAAAAGAGATGGCAGGACGAGTGGCTGTGAGATTATTCAGATCTCCAACTAGTCTCCTATTTCCCGTAGATCTGATTATGGCTCCCCTTGGCTTGGTAGAAGTTTAACATTGGGAACCATAGGTGTGTCAAGGGACTTAGAATTATTCAATAGCTTAGTACCCTCTTAAATATTCAAAGCATACTTCTATCGGTATATTACAATTCCATTGTTAGGATCGTGCCATCTCAATTCCCAGTAAGTATCTAAGTTTATTAAGGTCTTTTGTCTAAAAATAATGACAAAAGTATTGTTTTACCTATAATATGTCATGATAATTGCTACTTATAAGAATAATGCCATCCACATACACATAACCCCTGACAAAAACACAAGAATGATAAGCCTCGTTACAAAACTGATAGACTACTGTAGTGAATTTGCCAAACAATGTCTTAGGAGATTGATTTATATTAGGTGGCAAGACTCTCCCCAAGCAACAAATCTAGGAGGTTGCTAGACATAAATTTTCTCCAGCAAATCACTATGGTAAAAGGCAAGTTGACATCCAACTAATAAAGGGGCCAATGTTAAAGAGCATTCACGGCTAAAAATAGTCTAACAGAGGTCATCTCCGTGACCAAAGTGAAGATGTAAAAGCCCAAGATTTAAGTATAACCTTTGGCAACCAACAACTTTAAGCCAATCAATAGTGCTATCAGAGCTAACATTGATTATAAAGACCCATAGACAACCAACAACATATTTTCCAAGAGGCAAAGCAACAAGATCACAAGTACCACGGTTCTGAAGGGCATAGAGTTCATCAAGCATGGTCTGTAACCTAATAAGGGGAAGGATTACAAGTGGAGTGTGTACCATTTTGAATTTCAATGGGGAAATCAAACATAAGAGGAAGGCCTAAAACGAATGGTGGAGGTGGGATCGAAGTAGAGTCAAAAGTTGGTCCAACGGGAAGACCTAAATGTTGTTGGCAATGACAAACCCAAAAAGGAGGCGAAGGTGGTGGGACCAGTGGTATCAAAGACAAGAGGCTCGATGATAGGCACTAAGATAGCCTCATAATGTAAAGACTTAAACTCAAGTAGAAAGAAGACTCAACAAAGGTGACATCAGTGAAGATCAAATGGCAATAAAGGGTATTGAGAAACATGTATACCTAGGGTAGTTTAAGAAACCACACTTGTGAGACAGAGCTCATAGTTTATTAAGTCCAAGACTCAGATTGTGAACAAACAGATAGATCCCAAGACTCAAGGAGTTAATGAGTAGAGAAGTTGACGAGAGAACAAAATAGAGTGAGGAAATTGGTTGTTGAGGAACAACATCACCCCAAAATTGTGGAGGAACATGACCATGAAGTAAAACAGTTTGAGTTGTTTCAATAAAGTGTTTATTCTTACATTTTTCCATTTCATTTTGTTGAGAGGTATACACAGATAAAGTCTGATGAAAAATACCATGGAAGGATAAGAAAGTCTGAAAGGGATGGAAAAGGTACTCACAAGCATTATCATAGCATACAGTTAGAAAGACCAAATTGATTTTTAACTTCTTTATAAAATGATTGAAATATGAAAAACAACTCAAAACAATTTTCATAAAACAATAATCAAGTTCATCAAGAATAATCATCATCAATGAATTACAAAATATTGAAATTGTAAAGTAGACCTAATTGTCAATGGAGTTAATTACGTGATTGGCAAATTATCTCGTCATCAAAACCAGCAAAATCTATGCTAATTTTGTATTGTAAATATTATTCTCTTTTATTACGATATATTGTGGAGTAAATGTATATCTGACAATTTAGATATTTTAATGGGCAGCAAATATGTATGTATTCGATATATACATATATATATATATATATGAGAGAATTCTCCAAGAGGAGAACACACAGTGTTACCCACATATTCTCAAGAGTCTAACAATTCCCAAATATCCGATTGAATTGAAGCAAAAAGAAGACAAAGCTTGTTTGGGGATAGTCTTAGTAAACAAACTATGACTATATTTTCCTAATTGACATAACTCACAACAAAGTAAACAACTTACACAAACATTGTACAAGGTTTTTATTAGAATATAATCAACGGTTACAGATTTCTAGAAAATCAACCATTACATAATCTCGTAAATTAGAGTGATTGATTCCAAATTATTATGTGCCTTTATTGCAATTGATTCTATTCAATAGTATAAATATATATTGTGTGGTTTGCATTATACAAACAATACATTCAGAACATATACAATTTTATATGGTATCAGAGCCATAGTTAAAGCCTATCCTAGCGAGATTTGTGAGGGGGTGTGCTGAAAGTCCCACATTGCCTAGAAATAAGACAATTTCATAGTATATAAGTGGGTTCAAACCTCACCTTACAAACCGGTTTTGTGAGGTTGAGTTAGGCTTAAAATCCACTTCTTAAAATATAGTTGTCAGATCTAGTGCACAAGAAGAATATCATGCCATGGCAACGGCCACTTGTGAGCTTAGATGGCTCAGGCAACTACTACTACAACTAAAAATAGGGGACATCCATGAAACAAAGCTTATTTGTGACAATCAAGTTGCACTTCACATTGCATCAAACTCAGTCTTCCATAAAGAACCAATCAAGGTGCTCTTTGGAGAAATCACTTCTGATTTTGTCAACTCTAGCAATCAGTTGGCTGACGTACTCACCAATTCCCTTAGAGGCCCTCGGATTGAGTACATTTGTAACAAACTTGGTGCATATGACATATATGCTCCAGCTTGAGGGGGAGTGTTAGAATATAATCAGTGGTTACAGATTTCTAGGAAATCATCTATTACATAATTTCAAAACTATTAGATGAAGGGGCACCAGAATCATGTTGAATAGGAGCAACCGAAGCAAAAGTAGCCAACCAAGTAGGGCAACCACATAAGGCATAACATAGTCAATGGTGCCACCAAGTTTGTGATAAAGATCACACTAGGGACGACATCCCATGGTTTGCGAGAGCAATTGCGACCATCACACTGAGATACCAAGGCAGAGGAATCACCAAGGGGATAGAAGTAGGTATGTCCAGTGATAACTAGCACGACCCACGTAACAAGGTGAACCACGCAAAGTTCAACATGGGCAAGGCCAAAGACCCAAATATTTGATCACAAGCTGAAGAATGCCCATCGAGAATCTCGTACAACGCCATGAACAAAATGATGGTTTGACATTACTCGATTTGCAATAGGGGGCAATAATTCATTAAAGTTGTGTATAAGCATGAACCTTTTCCAAGTATTTAGCCATGGGTCAATCAAGGCGTCTACGAGTGATGATAGTCACAAGATTCTAGTAAATAGGCATTGAGTATCATTGGTGCATAGTAATCGGGCTTTCTCCCAAACCCTCGATAAGATCTACTTCAAGGTAGGTTTAATAGTTGACTTAAGAACACTACAAACTTGGACATCAACTTTGGATAATCGAGGACAATCTTATGCATCAATTGAGGTTGTTGTCTAAGTGAGATGATTAACCTAATCTTGTCCATTAAGCGAGGCCTAATATTAGATGCCCTAAATCTCATAATTCCTATCATCTAACTTGTCAATGGAGAGTGGGACATTGACATATTAATTAAAGATTGAGGATTCAAGCCTAACACTAGTAGAAGCCCTGGCACAGGAAAGAGGGAGAAAACAATAGTAGGAGAGAGAAAAACACCTACAAGAAAGAGAAGAAGTCACCCCAAAAAGAGGGGAACCAAGAATGCAGTACAAGATCAAAGGAGAACCAGCAAATTCGGCTCTAGTGAGAACCAGCAAAAAGCTGGTTGGACACACCGCCGCTGGTTGACAATGTTTAGAGAGATAAGTTGCATAATTTCTAGGTGCACATGCAGGCACATCAAAGCTCTGATGACCATGACTCCAATGACGTTGTGGTCACTTGGGCAAGGTGACTCTAGCAGTGAGGTCACCGGTCAAAAAGGCTGCAGTGGACAGCAACAATAATTGCATAAATTGCTCGATAGAGAGGAACAACAGGGGAGAAGGCCAGAAATTGGTTAGAAACATGATTTCTAGGAAAATTTGGCACCAATGGACAATTGGTCCACCAAGAGAACAAGGATTCACTAGGCTCTAGATATCATGCAAGAATATAAGATGAATATTCATATTGATGAATCCTTGTGTGTTTGAGCACAACAAAACAAACATAACATATATAGATTGTACAATACATTACATAAAGATGGGTCAATGCCCATTTTTGAAAATACATTTAATAGATACCATGATAGAATTTGGTGTGAGAAAACTGAAAGCGAGAATAATCTGTAACATTTTTTCTAAATGAAATGAATTCCACTTGATTGAAGTGCTGAACAGTATTTATAAAATTAGGATTTTGCAGCACAACCGGAATTAAACTTAAATCCTAACTGGCTAAACGAGTTAACAGGTCTAGCAAACTTAACAATCATAATACTAGATTATTCTGAAACCTTCACATCATACCAAATAAAAAATTATTCTATAATAACTTCCTCATACAAAACCAATACATTAATGAAGTTCGATATTTTTCTACAGTGGTCCCTGTTGCAGCATGAAGAAGTGAAGGCACTATTAGCAGCTCCACAATTGGTAGAGAACTTTTGCTAGGATTGGTTTGTAGTTAGGATCCACAATTGTAATGCACGGGACTTGGGTCTCACATCAGAAGTATGGGATTCTGGTGAGGGGTATATAAGACTTTGGACTCTCAACAATTACATTAGTTACCTTTTGAGGTGTGGTTCTCCCAAGGTTCTTATTGACTTCACTATTGAGAAATGGAGCACCTCAATAGCAGGGTATATCAATTGTATAGGGAGCAAAGTTTCCTGCTGTAATAATATTGAAACCCAACATTTTCCTCAACAGCACCAGTTTTGGGACTTAGTTTAGGTACCCTAATATCAATTTGAGAACTAGAAGGAGCGCCACATGAAAACAGTTGCTTCATTGAAACTAACTTTAGGTCTGTAACACTGTTTTACATCACTTCAACCCGTCTTTGCCCTTGCTCTGTCTCATTTCTAACCCTCGAATCAGTACTACATACATCCTCATCCTTCTATTGATGAGGTGTAGTCCACTGCAGCTCTTCAAAATAATTGTCCGTGAACACATACCCCGCCTTGGGATCTTTCTCCCTTCCAGTTCATGTGTTTAGCTTGTCTAACATAAGTCCTTTTTATTTCCACTATTAACCACCACAAAATCCCCATTCCACTACCACACCCAAAACAATATACCAATTCAGTGCAACACCGGGCAACAAACATTGAAACAACAACGCTAGTCGCCACCTATATCCGTTTTCAAAGAGAACCATTAACTCGTTCGTAATTTCCACAACAATCCCATAAAAACACCAAATTCAATGCAACATCTTGTTCTCTTATGCAAGAAACAATTAAACTCAGTATGAACCTTGAGTTGAAGGAACAAATTGAACCATAAACACACAAATATACACATGATGTATAGTATTTAAATAAGGGTAGGGTGGAAAAGCGTCGTACCGCAACTGTACAGGGAGAAAGCGAAAGGCACCTAACGTGAGAAAGCGCTTGGAAAATGAGAAGCATGGACTTGAGGCACCTCTCCTTCCACGAAAACCCAATTTTCGCACGCGTCAAGTGTTTCAAACTAAGCTCGAAATTACCCTCGGCACAAACGACACCTCCGCAAGCATCGTTGTAGGTGGATTCCAGCACCAAGTCCTCCAGCGCGGGGCACCCAGCGAGAAGCTTCACCACGTAATCGTGGCACCCGAACAGAACCCTATCCCCCACGTGCAAAGCCCTCAGCAGAGGCAAGCGCACGGAGAACGAGGCGAGCGCGTTGAGGAACACGCCGTTGAGCTTCATGGCTGAAACTGTGTCGCAGTTAAAGAGGCGCCGCGGGAGCGCCACGTAGCGCGAGAGCGAGAGCGAGAGCTCCACGCGCTCCACCCTCCGCCGCGCCACGTGACACAGCCACGTCGCTATATCGCGCGCGGAGGAGTTCGGGTTTGCACACCGGAGCCTGAACCGCTGGATTGCCGGCGCGTCGTGCAGTAGAAGCACCGAGTACACGAACTCCGCGAAGCCCGCGGGACCATGGCGGGACTCCGGAGAGGACTCGTCGTCGAGGTCGAGGACCGACACGGCCGGCCATAGTGGCCGCCACCGCTTCGCTAGAATGCCAGTGACCACTGCCTGTTTGGTTGGAAGAAGAGAGAGGATTTGGAGAAGCAGCACGTCCGGAAGCTGACTAATTCTGTCGTCACCGGCAGTTGGCGACCGTCGCTTCGACGGTGGTTCGGAGGATTCCACCATGGGTCCTGGTGGTGGGGTTAATCGGAAGAAGAGGAGGGTATGAAGCAGCTATTGTCTAGTTTTGTTGTTTTGTGAATAAGAATTGGCATATTACACTGCATACTTAATATTGCTGTTTTCTTTTACTTTCCTATTTTGTTTTCTATCACCAGAATCTCGCTTTACCCATGTCACCCTCATTCAATGCTTTTTCTCTGGTATTTGTTGCGTTTTTTATTTTTATTTTTACTATTTTCTTAATTTACTTTTTTCTTTTCCAAATTTTTCATTTTTCATTTTTCTTCTTCTTTCAACTGACACTAATTTTGCTTACACTTTGACTTTAGAGAAGTTTTGAATATCCGTTACATTTTTAAAACAATTTATCTATCATATCTAACTTAACTGAACTGAAAAAACAATTATACTAGTAATGTTGTGTGAACATTAAAAATATGTGTTCATTTGATTAGATTTATAAATTAGGAACGTTATTATATCCTTAACTTTGTTATTGCTTCGTAAATAGTACTATTTAATGATAAGGACAAAGATTAAGTTTAATAATTAAGATGAATAATGAATAATAAAGTCTGAGCACAAATTATGATTTTTTTTCTAATAGTTGATTAATTTTTAATATTTACAATTTTACTATTTAACTTAAAAGAAAATATTCGATCTTTAGAGTAAATGTTATGAGTGTACATAATAACTTTTATATATTCACATACATAAAGAAAAAATATTAAACCTTCTAGTTAGGTTTCCGTATACTTATCTAAATTTTTCATTGAATTTATAAAATAAGTTCTAATTTTCTTGAAAAGATCTTTACTAGCAATCCAATTCATGGTTGCACTTAGATGATAAATGAATCTGGTCAAATTTGATCCATATTACAAATACGTTTTTTTTTCAACTCATTTTAACATAAACATGTGAATTGCAATTCCTCTTCGGACATTCCTTCACCAAACTTTATTCTCATTAATGAGTTCCGTGGTGAACATGAGTATGATGTGATAATGATTAATAGTGATGTTCAAAGAGCATGGTAATAGTGATGTTCAAAGAGCAATGAGCACAAGATTATTAACAATCATAACTCAAAAAAAATCTTCTTTTTCGATATAAAATAATCGTTAAGTAAGCATACTAACCATTGTGCAAATTATAAGAAAGGCTACTTAATCCTTTTAGTTTTAATATGAAATATATATACATTAGGGGAGGTAAAACGGGTATGACTCGATGGATCGGCTCGCTAACCCCACTTGAAATAGGTGAGTCGAGTTACGTAGTTAAACTCGTGAACCTATTATAATCAGGCCTAACAGAGCTGGCAAACCGATGGGTTCATTGGGCGGGTTTTTGCAGGCCAACCCGCAACTCGTTTATGTGTTGCTTTGTGTTTTGTTTTGGGAAGCAAAAGCACGCTCTTAGACTCATAGTCTCATCTCAGCTCACACTTTTCTCAACAAAAGCACCTCTTCTCTTCCTTAACCACGCGATAAAGGTTCAATGAAGTTCATTATGTCATCACCGACGAGGCTCACCGGTGGCAAAGCTCGCCTAATAGATAAGTTTATTTTCTTCAATGGCCCTATTTCTTGAAAAATTCATGACGCTCTCAATGTCTTAATTCACCATCTCATCATCGACGACGCTCATCGGCTACGGGTCCATTGAAATAGGTTTGTCTTCGATTGACCCTAATTTCTTCAATTTGATTCATCCTAAGTTCTTGGACTGATCCTAATTTTTTCAATTTGTTTTCTCATTTGTAGTAGAAAAAATAGAAGATTTTGTGGGCAGATTGTTTGATATAGTAGTGCTTTGTTTTGATCAATTACGATTTAACATTTTTTATCACTTAAGAACTTTTGTATTTGCGTATTATTATGTTTTGTCTTAGTCTTTAATATGGTTAAATTGCATTATGTTCCTTTCCACAATCTCAAATAATTTACCTCTTCCTAGATCAGATCATGCTTATCATTATGCTCCATATTGGTCACTTTCAAATTGTTTGCACTTGGTTGATAGCTTGTTGATTGTTTATCCATTAGTCACTACATTAGGGTAATTATTTTTAGGGTTAAATATGTTTTTGCTCTCTCAAGTTTCAGCGAAATTTGGAATTAGTCCCTCATCAAAACTTTTGACCAATTTAGTCCTTCATCTTTCAAAATGCATGAATTTAGTCCTTTTAACCAAATTTTGTTAAGTTTATCTGACATTTCAAGCGCATTTCATGATAGTATTTAAATTATTTACACTGTTTGACACATTTTTGCTTTAATGTTAACTTAAATACTATCATAAAATGTGCTTGAAACATCAGATAAACTTAACAAAATTTGGTTAAAAGAACTAAATTCACGCATTTTGAAAGATGAATGACTAAATTGGTATAAAGTTTTGATGAGGGACTAATTCCAAAATTCACTGAAACTTGAGAGACCAAACACATATTTAACCCTTATTTTTAGATAGTTATATTGCCATTTTACTGCATTTTAGCATTTTACTCACAGTGTTGGTATCGCGCAGCGGAATGTTTGATCGTGTGGACAAAAACCAAGAGGAGGGTGAATTGAGTTCTTAATAAAAATTGTGCTTTTAAAATTTTCCCTTTTAAAATCAAAGATCAATTAAAATTATCTCCTTTATTTTAATAAACACAATAAAATAAAAAGAGTAGAGAAGAGAATATTGCACACAGTATTTATACTGGTTCGGATCAAAAGACCCTACGTCCAGTTGTTAATCTTTCAAAAACGAGATTAACTAAATCACTAAAATAAACCAAACTTACAATCAATGATAAGAAAGATTAGGGTTTAGAAAACACCTCTCTTGAATCACACAAGAGATGAAAACACCTCCCTTGAAATCCACAAGGGATGAAAACACCTTCCTTGAATCACACAAGGAATGAACACCTCCTTTGAATCCCACAAAGGATGATCGGCTTCTCCTAGCAACAACAGCAACACTCAATCACTCAAGATCCCACTTGATGAAAGTTATCGCTCTACCCACACTAGGTTTTTCAAAACCTTCCCATAGAGAGTTCTCAAGTACTCAGACTTCTCTAACTTCTGTGTTTTTATAATGAAAGCCTACCACTCTATTTATAGAAGCCTATTTAGAAATTAGGTTAAGAATATGAAAAGTTAAGTCGCAACTGCCATAGATAATCGATTATCATAAGTGATAATCGATTATCACATAAACTTTTATGAAAATATTTTTCTTGCTGTGATAATGTATTATCAGTCAGGATAATCTATTATCAGCAGGTGATAATCGATTATCAGCAGTGATAATCGATTATTCCAGAGGCTTTTCTCAAAAATCAATTTTAATTGAGATAATCGATTATCCCAGTGAGTTTTGCAAATAAATAAAATTCTCTTAGTGCTCTACTACATGGGTTTTGCCTTTTGACTCTTGACATACTAATTTAACTATTTCAAATAACATACACATATTACAAAACCTAAATAACTAAACCCATAAGTCTTCAATGTATCTCTTGAATCGAAGCATTCTTTTAAGTCTTCAACATTTTTCCATGCATCATCATCAAGTCTTCAATACTTCTTCATAAGTCGTCATCATCATCAAAACTCCTTATTAGAGGAAGATGTTCATCTTCTTCTTTTTGTCAACACATAGTTGCATATTACTACATTTTAGCACTTTACCAAAAATTGTTAAATAAAAAAGGTCAAGAGTGGCAAGCCGGTTTGTCTTACTCAACCCACTCCATCTAAACTGGCTGGCCCGACCTGACCCATTTTCGGCAGGTTAGAAGCGGGTCGGGCTAAAATGAGTCGGGTTGGCCTTTTTGCTACCCCTAATATATACTTATATGCCTACAACTTCATTTAACTCAAAAATCGAATGATATGAAAATATGATCCAACGATTGATGTTGTTATCTTAAGCTAATCATACCATTTGTTGATATAGTAAACTTAAGAAACATATGCTTAGTGTTGGGTATTTCTTATGTGGAGAAAATGGCTAAAAGTTGATAAGCTCATTTGATGTCTCACTTAACCTAATGGAGAGGGGGATAAAAAGTAAGAGAGAGATAGAATAGGGAGAGTAATATTCACTTAGAGGAAACTAACACATTGGGAGAAAGGAAGAGAAAAAATTGTTCACATTTTTCACTAAGCTGACTTTGTAAAATCGATACTGCATATTTATTCACCGTTGGATTGTACTAAAAATTTGATAGCAAGTTCGAGACATCATGTTCTTCATTCTGATCAATCGGATCGTTGATATGAGGTCTGAGTTGGGAGAAACTCAGTTCAAGTTGTAGCTATGTAGATTATTCATAGATGTCTTTATTGAAAAAAGCATAGAGGTATTTGTAAGACCCGGGAAAATTAAATAGTTATTTAATTAATTATTTAATTAGGTCGGGTAGCGAGAACATTTAAAGCAATAAATGAGAGGGACTATGACGTGGAAAAGTGCTAGCTCAGGTGGTTGAGAGCACTTTAATTGTGTGTGAGGACTTGGGTTCGAGTC
>Ga0214543_1003859_pt1 | contig 28851 bp, 9 predicted proteins | sample CNSS2metaG_FD_160094 | JGI IMG/M metagenome (GOLD analysis project Ga0214543, IMG submission 160094) | Root nodule microbial communities from cowpea collected in UCLA plant growth center, Los Angeles, California, USA - CNSS2 | ecosystem: Host-associated > Plants > Roots > Nodule | place: USA... | reverse complement strand
ATTCAACTGAAACTATTTTGCGATTACGGATTCAAAACTATCCTGTTTTTTTTTTTTTTAAAAAAAAAAGCCCGTGCAAGACAATGGAGAAACTTGAAACTCTTCCTTTTTCTTTTCTTTGCTGTGAGCGAAAACGTGGGGAAATTTTATAACCAGAAACGGAGAAGCGTGGTTAAATAGACAAGAATAATGTCTTACAAAATATTTATATATGGACAAGGAGAATGTTACACTGAGTTTGACTTATCAAACTTTTCTAAGAGAGAACACAGATAAATTTTTTTATAAATTAAAGTTTTTAAGTTATATATGGATTACCTTATAAAAAATTTATAAATTCCTTTTTGAAAAATTATTTCAACTTTATACATAAATTAATTTCGAATATTACATAAAATTTATTTCAACAAAAGCTAACATATTAATTACGACTAACATTGTTCATGAAAGAAATTTTTTTTATTGAACATTTAAATTATACATATTAATTTATTTGTTTGATTAAAATGCTTCCAACTGAGTGAGCAAAACAACATCATCATTTTAAACAATGCGCCTAACAATACCGAAATTTGATATTTGTCACATCTGTTATTATTTTATTGCGACTATGAGAACGTTTTCTAAATTGTCTTCATCTTAAGAAAAGTAGTCTCCTCCATAATATTTTTTTTTTTTTTATGTTCTGCCTTATTTCTTTCTCTGGCTATTCTTATTCCACATTATCACCACTTTTATCTTTATATCAGGGTCTATCCAAGTTATTTACCATATTTCCTAAATGTTAAAATGTTCATCACCTTATAATCAATTCTAACGTTCTTCTTCTGAAGCTTTCCTTGAGATTACCACATCTACAAGATTTCATTTAAAGTTTGGAACTTTTAATTGAGTTTGTGATAAATTTAAGAATTTTAAAATTATAAAAATATAATATTATAAAATTATAAATTAATAAATGATACGCAACAATAAATGAGTAATATGACATGACAAAATAATAAACACCTTAGTCATTAAAGAGTCATATCATTCACCTAACAAAAATTTAATAACAGAAATTCAATTTAAAAAATTAAATTTATTGAGTTCTCCATTTACCTTCAAACTTTAAGCCTATAATTTTTATACCATTCACAATTCACTTCTATCTCTATGATTTTTTATCTTTTCTTATCACACATGTTGTTTAATTTTTTATTCCTTTGTTTTTCCTTTTTATTTTTTCACTTTCCTTCCATGACAACTAATTTACACAAAAAGAGAATGAACACTTATGTTATGTTTGGAAGAGATAATTTAAGAGAATAGTTCATTTATTCAGAGAACTTGAAATTCTTTGAAGTAAAATTGCTTGTTTGGATAAGGAAATTGCAATTGAAGATCTTTGAGAATGTATTTCAAATACCTAAAGTGATGGAATTTGAAATTTGCTAAAAAAAGAATGAAATTGAAATTTCACAAGCTGTGAATTCCTCATTAGTCAAGATGAAAAATGTTCACAAGTCCAAAGAGTCGACTCGTATCGATTTTCAACTCAGGCCAAATCATTAACATTAAGCCCGACCTGACTCGACTCAACTATGAGCTCAGCCAAACTTGACCTTCGATCAAAGCCAAAGGTCGAGTTGACTAGGCCCTAAACCAATGGTTAAGCATAATGAACCCGAATCGAAGGTCAAGCCGAGTCGACTCTAGCTGAAGGTCAAACTTAGCCGACATCGATCAAATGTCAAGTTGAGTCGGCTCCGGAAGAATATCGAGTCAAACCATCCTGGGTCGAAATTCAAGCCAAACCAGTTTGGGCCGAGGTTAAGCCAAAATGTTTTAGGTCGAAGGTTGAACTGACTTGGTCCAGACTAAAGTCCAAATAAATCGTCCTGAATCGAAGATTGAACTAAACACAACTCAGGTTCAAAAGTGAAATTGAATTTGGTTTAAAATAAAAATTAAATTGTTTTATAAAAAAAATAAATATAAGATATTTTAATTACTTCAAAGAAACTATTTAAAACTAAAAATAATTTATCAGTAAGTGATTCAATTACTATGAATTTCAATTAATGTTGATCTTTGTCGTTATACGTTCTTCACGTTATTATAACCTAAATAAATCGGAGATAACCATATCTATATATACTTTTACTTTTTAATTAATTTATCTTAAATTATTTTATATTTTAAAATAAAAATATTATTTTATTAATATTAAATAAATGTTGAACAGAAAATATAGGGTTCGTATATCATCCTCTCTCAGAACTACCCCTTTAAATGAATAATACTTAAAACAACTTTTTTCGGCTGTAATATCTAGTAAATTTTTTAAAAATATATATCGGGTAATATTAATATCTAGTCATTCACGAAAAGTTAGTATAAATCTAGACTAGAGTGTACACAATATATTAGCATATAATAATAATAATAATAATAATAATAATAATAATAATATATAATAATATCACTATAAGTGCCGCAATAAACGAAAGAAGCATGTCATGGACGAGTTACGTGATTAAGTAGATGACGGCTCTCTGGAGCATTGGAAAATAATATAGTATTAAATTTATGTGATTAAATTAAATTTAAATCTATTTTCTAATATAGTATTAGTAAAGTTTTTTAAACATAGTGAGCCACCTGCTAAAAGGGAAAGAAAGAAAAGTGTAAGAAAGGTATAATGAATTAAAACAAAACAGAAAAAAAATTGTCAAAAAGATTTTAAAACATTCCCCCATTAGTGTTAACCTCGTTCTTTGTGCTCTAAAAGCCAAAAGATTTAATTGGTCAACATATAGAAGTTAATTTTCACTTAAAATCACTTTGAGAATTAAAATCACTTTGAGAAATATTTCCAAATCTAACTATCATGAGACCCGTGCCTACGCACGGGTCGTTTTTTTTTTTTTTATTTAGATAAAAAAATTAATATAATAATTATTATATTTGAATGAATTATTTATTTATATAATTATATTTTACTATTATATAATTATTGTTGTATTAATAATAATAGATTATATTAATAATAATAAAATTAAAAAATAATAATTAAATATGATTTTATTTATTTTAAATCATAAAATTGATAATTAATTAGTAATGCTTAATAAAGTTACATGATTAAAATTTAAATAATACTTTTGAGTTATATACTGTATTAAAATAAAATGTATATGCATGGTCGTGGTTAAAATAAAATATAGGTATATTGTGCAATAATGTCCCGTACAAAATAAATACAATATGAAATTGATGTTAAAATTTTTAAATAAAAACACATATAAAAATAAATACATGTATATTATATTAAAATGAAATTCATATACACATGTTGTTCTTAAGGTAAAATGCAGGCATAGTATATAATATGGTCTCGTACAAAATAAATACAACATGAAATTGATCTTAATATTTTTAAATAGAAACACATGTAAATGGATAGATGCTTGTATGTTATATTAAAATAAAATGTGTACGCACGGATATGGTCCTGTAGAAAATAAAAATAACATGAAATTAATGTTAAAATTTATAAATAGAAACACATGTAGATATCGACAAACACATATAAATATTAAATATATTGATATATAAAATCAAAGATAATAGTACTAACATTACTACTACTAATAATAAGAATAATCTAAATAATAATAATAATGTTACTACTACTGCTGCTCATATTAATTTAAATAATAATATGATCATCATGTAGAAAATATGCACATAATCGAAATATGGTTCCGTAGAAAATAAAAATAACATGAAATTAATATTAAAATTTATAAATAAAAACAGATGTAGATATCGACAAACACATACAAATATATTAAAATATATTGATATATAAAATCAAAGATAATAGTACTAACATTACTACTAATAATAATAATAATGTTACTACTGTGCAAATAAAATATCACTGCAAAACGTAAGGATATATTAATTTTCGTAAAAACGGTGCAGACAGAAAAATATATTTATTAACAATGTATGATATTAGTTTATGTTATATTAGTGTATGTTATATTTTACTTATAGTTATATAATAATAAAAATATATAATGTTTTATTTTATTACTTTCTATATTATTTTACTTATCTATTAGAAAGTAATTTGATGTATTGAATTTGTGATTGAGAAGAATCAAACTATAAGCTCGAAGGGATAATAGTAAGTTGTGTTGTTGGATTTCATGACCACAAGTAAACCATTGCATTTGAGGAACTTTTTAAATTGATGTTGTTTCGGGTGTAGGGACCAAGCACCTACAAAAGAGCTTCTCCAAACTTGTGTTATCCTTCTCCACACCAGCAACTTCAGCGAAATCCAATCCTTAGCTCGATCGGTTGGGAGGACGATCGAGTACCTGTCTAAAGTACTCCGATGCTTAAGTCAGAAAAAGACCGATCGGTGGACCGATATATCTGCTGTAATAAATGCGAAATTAAGATCCTTACCAACCTACCTTTGAGTCCTATTTATAGTTTTCTGTGTGGGCCTGTGATTAGGGTTCCTTAATCACGGCCCAATGATCCCTTAATCAAGGTTACTGACTCGTTTAGCGTTAACTAACTCGTTTGACTGATCCTTTGACCGCGCAACCGATGGCCACTTGACTGGATTAGTTATACTGTAACAAATGCAACCTTTGCGTGGGTCTGGTCGACCGTCAGACGCGTGCGAAGGACTACACAAGTCTGAAGATATCGATAAACCGATGGTCGATTCGTTGATTGTTGTGTCCTGGTTAGGTGCAACACGTACTTGTCCGATGAACCGATGTACCGATGGACCGATGGATATGAACATGGTTAGGTCGTGACTTATATGTTCAACCATTTGACCGATGGTCTTATAATCTATTCGTGATTCGTTCGACCGATGGTCCTTTAACGATGCTACGTGGCTGATCGACCAAGTCGATTCGCTGTTCGACCGTTTGACCGATGGCCTTTAATTTATTACTTCTTCCACTCGGGCTTCTGTAGTATCCTAGCAATGGGGTGGTCAGTGCGGACGATCACCTGATGACTCTGGAAGTATTGGCGCAATCGGCGTGCGACCGTCAATAGCGCCAAGGCTATCTTCTCTATCAGCTGATACCTCGTTTCTGCGCTCTGCAACACTCGACTGATGAAGTAAACGGGTCGCTGCTCTGAGGTTTCCTGTACTAAAGCCACGCTGATCGTGTCGTCCGATACCGACAGGTACAACTGCAGAGGCACTCCTTCTACCGGTCGGCACATTATGGGGGGGCTGCTGATCATCTCCTTTATCTTCTGAAACGTCGCCTCACACTGATCATCCCATTTTTCTGTAGTTTGCTTCTTCATGATCTTCAGTATCGGTCTAACCTTCTCCGTCAGCCTGGGTAAGAAACGTGCCAGAGAGGTTAGCCGCCCCATCAACCGCTGGACCTCTTTCAGGTTTTTTGGACTTCTCATCTCGACAATAGCGGCACACTTGTCCGGGTTCGCCTCTATGCCTCGGGCCGTCAGCATGAAGCCCAGGAATTTCCCTGCCGGCACCCCGAAGACGCACTTCTCGGGGTTAAGACGCATATTGTATTTGCGCACCTGGTGGAAGACCTCCCTGAGATCGCGCGCATGGTCGTCGGTTGTTTGTGACTTTACGACCATGTCATCGACGTACACCTCCATAGACCGACCGATCTGCTCCCGGAAGACCCGGTCCATCAGCCTCTGATACATTGCCCCTGCGTTTTTTAGGTCGAACGGCATGACCTCATAGTAGAAGTTCGCTCGGTCGGTGATGAACGCCGTTTTAGATCTGTCCGGGCCATACATGGGGATTTGGTTGTATCCGGAGTAGGCATCCAGGAAGCTCAGGAGGTTGTGCCTTGAGGCTCCATCTACCAGCCGATCGATGCTGGGCAATGGGTATGCGTCCTTCGGGCAAGCCTTGTTGAGATCGGTAAAATCCGTGCACATCCTCCACTTTCCGCTCGTCTTCTTCACCATGACCACGTTTGCTAGCCACGTAGTGTATTTGATCTCCTTGATGAAACCAGCTCCTTCAAGCTTACTGACTTCCTCCTCGACCGCTCTCCTCCGCTCCTCTCCCATTTTTCTCTTCTTCTGAGCGATCGGCCGAACTTCACGGAAGACGGCCAACTTATGGGACATCACATCTGGATGGACGTCGGGCATATCTGCGCTCGACCATGCAAAGAGATCTTTGTTCTCAAAGATCACCGCCCTAAGGAGCCCCTCTTCTTCAGCGGTCAGGGCTCCCCCAATTTTGGTGATCTGTCCAGGTTGGCTCCCGATCAGGATCTCCTTAGTTTCTCCTTCTGGCTGCAGCCGATCCTCTGTGTTTGTTCGGGGGTCCAGGTCTGTCATTGCTACTTCCGAACGGTGCTGTTTTCGTGGGCGGCTATAAGGATTGATCCTCAATCCTGCGGCATAGCATTGCCTGGCGACTTGTTGATCTGCATGCACCGTGCAGATTATCCCCTTGTCCGACGGGAACTTCATGGCCAGGTGCAGGGTAGATACTATCGCCCCGAAGGCGTTCAGACAAGGTCTTCCTAGCAATACATTGTACGAGGTATTAGCTTCAATCAAAAGGAATCTAACTCTTACCTCTCGGCCATCCTTCCTTGAACCGATCCTCGTACAAAGGTCCACATAGCCCCTCGTGTCGACCCGCTCGCCCGAAAAACTGACGATCTGCTCATTATACGGGACGATGAGGTCCTCGGAGAGGTTCATCCTCCTGAAGGTCTTCCAGTACAAGATATTGACGGAACTTCCCTGGTCAACCAACACCTTCTCGATCCCATACTCGGCCACCTCTATCGAGATAACCATCGGGTCATCATGATCGAGATCGGACGCCTTGAAGTCGTCATCCGTAAACGTGATGGGGGGCATCGACCAGATCTTCTTCTCGACCAGATGAACCGTCTTCAACGCCCGCACATGCCTCTTTCGAGCCGCTGAGCTCGATCCTCCTCCGGCGAACCCTCCGGAAATGGTATTGATATAACCCCTAAAGGGTTTATCGTTGCTCCGACTGCGGCTCCTCCTGGGACTCGGATGTGACCGGGAGGGTCGTCTTCTTCGTTTCTCGCGATCGGGCTCTCTTCGCTTCTCATATCGGGCCGGGGGGTTCTCCTCACCGGGCTTCTGTTCCTGACCGTGCTCTGCGGGGGACGATCTTGTCGGATGTATTTTTTCAAGTGTCCCTGCCGAATAAGCTCTTCAATTTTGTCGCGGAGGGTATGGCACTCTTCCGTAGTGTGGCCGATCGTCCTATGGTACTGGCAGTGCTTACTACCGTCAGCATCGGGTGGTGGAGGCTTCTTTCTGGCTGCGGGAAGTGATTCGGCACTGAAAGCTTCTTGCAGGATCCTGGCTCTAGGAACAGCCAGGGGGGTGTACGTCGTGAACTTCAATGGTTTTTTCTCGCTGGAGCGGGACAAAGGTTTGTTTGGCCGAGGCGCGACCGGCTTTGCCATTGCGGCATCCTCCTTCTCCCTCTTCTTCACCCGAAACTCTTGCATATCTTCCATCTGTATAAATTTGGCTGCGCGTTCTCTCATCTCCTCCATCGTCTTCGGCTTCTTGCGGCTTATCTTGTCCGCGAAAACTCCCGGCTGGAGCCCATATGAAAAGTGGTGTCGTGCGATCTCATCGCTGAGGTCCTTTATCTTGACCGACATCCGATTGTACCGATCGAGATAACTCCTCAGCGATTCCCCGTCCTCCTGTCGGATATTCACAAGGTTGTCGATCGTCAGAACGGCCGGCTTCAAGGGCGCAAACTGTGTGCTGAACCTTGCCTTCAGAGTGCTAAACGAGTCAATGCTACCGGCCGGCAGCTCGGAAAACCACTCCAAGGCCTCCCCCGTCAACGAAGTTGAGAAGACACGGCACCAGATGGGGTCACTGACTGCATGGAACATCATCTTATGCATGAAGACCCGCATATGATTATCCGGATTGGTCGTGCCATCGTACTTATCGAAAGTCGAGATTTTCCATTTCTCCGGCAGTGGCATCTCCAAAATAAAAGGTGTGAAGGGGGATACTCCCGACACGGAGATCGGCTGACGAGATCGGCGGCCCCCATCATTTGCTCCCGAGCTCTCCGCCATAGTGTTCGACGGATTTCCCTTCGAAGCCTGCGTCTTCTCGACCCGAGCCGGCTGTGATTGCTCCTGTCCCGTGGGTGGGAGGCGACTCTCTACCCGCACGGCATCTCGATGCTGCCGTACCCGACTTAGGCCGAGCGGGTCGGGTACGGTAGGCGTTGACGAGATTCCTTCTTCCTTCCTCCTCAGGGCGGCATTCTCCTCCCGCAAGATCTGCATCTGCACTTCATAGTTTCTCTGCATCTCATCCATCCTCTGCTGCATCGCCCTTATCATCTCCCAAGTGTCTGCTTGATCATCTGCCGTTCTTCCTCCGTCCATATTGCTATTCCGGTTTCTTGTGGTCACCATAAGGGTATACTCTCCTAAAAAAGGCTGCTCGGCCCCACGGTGGGCGCCAAAATGTTTCGGGTGTAGGGACCAAGCACCTACAAAAGAGCTTCTCCAAACTTGTGTTATCCTTCTCCACACCAGCAACTTCAGCGAAATCCAATCCTTAGCTCGATCGGTTGGGAGGACGATCGGGTACCTGTCTAAAGTACTACGATGCTTAAGTCAGAAAAAGACCAATCGGTGGACCGATATATCTGCTGTAATAAATGCGAAATTAAGATCCTTACCAACCTACCTTTGAGTCCTATTTATAGTTTTCTGTGTGGGCCTGTGATTAGGGTTCCTTAATCACGGTCCAATGATCCCTTAATCAAGGTTACTGACTCGTTTAACGTTAACTAACTCGTTTGACTGATCCTTTGACCGCGCAACCGATGGCCGCTTGACTGGATTAGTTATACTGTAACAAATGCAACCTTTGCGTGGGTCTGGTCGACCGTCAGACGCGTGCGAAGGACTACACAAGTCTGAAGATATCGATAAACCGATGGTCGATTCGTTGATTGTTGTGTCCTGGTTAGGTGCAACACGTACTTGTCCGATGAACCGATGTACCGATGGACCGATGGATATGAACATGGTTAGGTCATGACTTATATGTTCAACCGTTTGACCGATGGTCTTATAATCTATTCGTGATCCGTTCGACTGATGGTCCTTTAACGATGCTACGTGGCTGATCGACCAAGTCGATTCGCTGTTCGACCGTTTGACCGATGGCCTTTAATTTATTACTTCTTCCACTCTGGCTGAATGACCGAAGGGACGTACAGTACATATGTTGTTATTGATTATCGACTAATTGAATAATATAGTTATATTATATTTAAATAGATTAGAGGCATCACTTATGTCAATGGTAAGGTTGTGCAAGATATGATCCTTAGATTGCAAAATGTGGAATGTAATGAAGTGAAGATTCGTTGCAGTGGATTGATCTTCTTGGTGCTAAGGGCATGTAATCTTATTGTGAGGTGTTTATTACCAGTGGCGGACCTTACTCAATATTTGTGGGGTGCCAAAATATACTTAAAATTTATATATTTAATTATGGATCCGTAAAATTATTGAACTCAATAATAATTGAATCAATATTAAAATTTTTAGTTATATTTTGTTTTTAATGTAAATAATCATATCGTCAGCAAAAAAATCATCTTCCGTTTTATTTTGCAATCTTATTTTGATAATTTTCATTGTAGATTGTAGAAAATTATCTTTCTGATATAGTTGTAGAAACAAGAAGAGTTAAAACAAGACGAGACAAATTAAAAAATCAATCAAGTAGATGTAATTGACTTCCTATTTTTGTCAAAGATTGATTTTTTCTATTTTCTTCCTCACAGTAGCTTCCATTTTATCACTTTTAAATAATTAATTTATTCTTTTATTTTTTTATCAATATACTTATGTTTTAAAAAAAATACTAAAAGATAATTTATCATAATTTAAATAAAAATTACGATACATAATTAATAAAAGAAAAATATATGATAATCAAGACACAATTAAAAACTAGTTATTACAAAACACTTAGTGCATAGCATTTTTTTTCTATATTTATAAAAATGAATATACCAAATGCTCGTGAGATAAAAAATAATATTAATTATTAAACTAATATTTCACTATCAATTGAGAAGAAAAATTACATTTTTCTTCAATAATTGAAGAAAGCATACAAAAATGAGAGCACAAAATAATGAATTTGTGTTCAACTTTCTTTTTATCTTCATAAACAAAAGAAAACAAAACAAGTAAAAGTCCAAAGTGGGTACAATATGTGAGAAACTCAAAAAATAGTGAGAGAGAAAATAAAAAATATCTTAATAAATTTGTTTATTTTTTATTAAATTTAATTTTATACTTTATTATTTATTAGCATTAAATATTATATTTTATAAAATAAATAAAAAGATACCTATTTTAATTCTTATCAGTTTCCAATATATATTTTTATTATTTAAAAAATTCTAAAAAATCAAATTTCTTATACATAATTTAAAAAATAAAAAACAAAGTAATTTTCATATAACATAAATAAAAAAATTTGAAAAAAAGTTGGGGAGCCACGGCTCCCCCTGTCCCTTCATAGGTCCGTCATTGTTTATGACTTCATGCATATAAGCTGCATTTATGCCTTGTAATATTTAACTTGAGGTTAGGTATATCCAAGACTTGTTGAGTAACAAACTGTATTTATAACTGGTTTTTGTAGACGCTTTAGTACAATTTAACTTCTTATCTATCATTTGTAACCTATTTGATTTGGTCTCATATCATGAAATCTACATTCATAAGATGTTAACAAAAATGTCCCGATAGTTCCACTCTGAATCAACACTAATTGCATTATCTTTGTTATCATTGTATTGTAAATTTGTTTCACTTGGAACTGTTTCTACTATGACTTTCCTAGTGAATATTTGAGGAACACTACTAGAAATAAGATTTTTAGCGACCAAAATTAGCGACCGACAAAATTAGGTCACTATTTGCGACCGAAATAGCTACTGAACAATATTTGTTGCAAATTTGCCACTGAAATAGTCACAAATTACCTTTCAAGTGACAACAATATGGTTAGCAACTAAAATAGCGACCGGATTTTTCAGTAGCAAAAATCTAGTGGCTAAATCGGTTGCTATTTATTCAATTTGGAAGCAATATTTTTAACAACTGAATTAGCGACCAATATGGGTCTTGTATTAGCGACTGAATATTTGGTGGTCGCTAAATATATACAATATGTTAATTAGCAACCGAAGTACTTTGGTCGCTAAATGTAATGTATTTAGTGACCGAATTAGCGACCGAATAAATATTTTATTAGCAACCGAAAAATTGGTGGTCACAAAATATGTATGATGAGGTAATTAGCAACCAAACAATTTCGGTCGCTAAATATAATGTTTTTGGTGACCGAATTAGTGACCAAAAAGTTTTAGTCGCTAAATATGTTTCAAGTTTTCATTACTAACTAAAATATAACTAAATAAATGTGTAATGATATTAATTTGTGTAACAACTAAAACAATGATCGATAATATTATTAACAAAATATCTACCACGATGATTATATAATTTGAAATAAAAGTTTTGTTTTTGAATTATATAAAATGCTAAAATCTTTGTCTTATTCAAAAAAAAAAAACTTTGTAATTTGAGAAGTTTCCAAATTGTTCGATATGGACTTAAGTTTTAGGATGTTGATTATTGTTATTGTCATGATTATCACATTTTGATGGTGAAAATATCACATAGTCATAACAAAGATAATTGTGTGGTAACAAATATAATTATGATTTAAAAATATTTATGATCAAGTATTAATTTTAACATTAATATATTTATGTATGTTGCTCTCTTAATGTATAAAAAATAACTAAAGAAATTCACAAACATAATATTTTTCTTTCAATTTTTTTTCTTCAGAAACATGTATTTATCATTATTATTGCTTTGATATGCTTTGATATGCTTTGATCTGCTAGACATAGATCGCAATAGTCTCATTAGGTCGAATCCGAACCAACTTGACTGTTGTTCATGGCTAGCAAACATAGTTGAAGAGAAGGAAATTTGAACGAAGATTATTGTCCTCTATATAAGCACTTAACTATGATTTTTCTAAAATATTAGTTTCCCTTACTTGGATTGCATATCCAAAATATTTTTATTATTAATATAATAATATAATTAGAAACTAGATTTATAACAAATAATTAATGGGCATAAAAAATATTTATTTAAATTTTACTTAAATCTTATTTAACTTCGATCAAATTTAATGCAAAAATTTAAAATATTTATATATTATTTCAATAATAATTTTGAAGATAATTATTTATTTTTAAATTCATAAAATTATTTAAAATTAGATAAATATATAAAAAACCTTATGTAATTCTTTTAAAAATATTATACTTATTATTACATTTAAATTATAATTAAAGAAAAATTATATATTATTAAATTAATTTCTAAATCTTTTTTTTTCCAAACCCTCTCCCGCCTCGTAAAAAAGAAAAATTCATTAGTTAAATCTTGTTTCCCTCCCTTTCATCTTTGAAACCCTCTCATTTCCCCCATTCCTCTGTTTCATGTTCCTTCCGACAAACCCTGGAAATGCTCCACAACATTGGATTCACAACTACATTCTCGGCTTCATTCAGGGTGACCATTGTCGCAAGCACCACTCACAAGCGCCACTCTCACAAGGGCTTTCTCCTTTTCTCTCTAGCACCGATTGGGATTTTGATTTTCGTGGCTTGGTTTTGTATTCAAGCGTTCGTGGAGGTTGAGGTGAATCACCTTGTGGTTGATTTCAACCATTTCAACGAGATTTACGAGGTAAGGATAGAAACCCTTCTTTAATTTGTTGATTATTTTGTATTGACAAACCCTAATGAATCCCCCAATATTGAAGTCGAATGTGAGGTATTCGTGAGGAAATAGAATTGAGGTTCTTGACACAGCCATCATGTGCCTCCTCGAGGCGTACACGGAGAAGTTCACACAGCTGAATTGGGGAAACCTGAGAGGAAGGAGTTGGGAGGAGGTTGCGTTTGTGGTGAGCGAACGGTGCGAGAACCAATCGAAGAGCGTGGAACAGTGTAAGAACAAGGTAGATAACCTAAGAAAGAGGTACAAATTGGAGTGAAAAAAAATGAACAGTGGCTGCATTTCTACCAGTCACTGGCCTTGGTTCAAACAATTGGAGCAGATCGTCGAAAATTCTCTTCTGGCCAAATTCTTAGATGAGGATAAAGCGGTTGTTTCTGCCGGAACTTCGCTTAGACAATCGAAGAGGTATTCTATTCAGCATGCAGCGCAGAAATATTTAATAGTTGTGTCACTGCTTTTGCTAACGAGTATTAGTAGTTCATGTTGATAGTTATTGCCTTATTATATTTACCATAGGATTTGTTTTTTTTTTTCTGATTTGGTTTGGTACTCTAGTGCCCGAATCTGTTTGTTGGCTGCATCATAAATACTTAGTTTAACCAAGATGCTTGAAGATTCGAATATTGTATAGCTTTATGATATTACTTTGCGGTACAACTATGCAAATGTTATAGTTAGTAGAATGTAGAATGTTTGCTTTTACATCGTGTAGGTTTTTTTTCATTCTTTTCGTGGACTAGACTTTAGAATTGGTTCTTGTAATAAATATGGGTGTGGTGTTTGAATTGAATCAGAACTTTGGAGGTATTGCTGCATTTTAACAAAGTGTCACTAATACGCTTTTAGTTTAGGAAACTTAAAATGGTCATGGCGTTACTTTAGTTACCTGTATTGTGTTATTGTCTCGATGTAGTCATTTAGTCACATAATATAATAGTCACATGGAAACAATTTTATTTTTGTTATTAATTTAGTCATAAAAATATAATAGTCACTAAATGCTTCTAAATTTGAAAATTATTTTAATTAAAATAAAATAATATATCTATTAGCGACCAAAAAATAATGGTTGTTGTATTATCATATCTGCGACCGAATTAGTAACTGATTTTTTTTTTAAATTTAATAATTTTTCCATGTTAGCCACCAAAAAAGAGAGTTGCTAAATTTTTTTCATTTTTGCGACTGAATTAGCGACCAAATATTTAGTAGCTAAATTAGTCTCATTGAAGAAGGTGACCAATCCTTTTAGTGACGGATTAGCGACTGAAATTTCGGTTGTTATTTAGCGACTGATTTGTAATTGGGTTGCTAATTGATTTATCATCAAGGTTTTCGCAACTATATATTTTCGGTTGCTATTTCGGTCGCTAACGGTTTAGGGACTGATTTTATACCTTTTAACGACCAAAATGGTTGGTTGCTAAAATGCATTTTTTTGTAGTGGAATAGTTATACGCATCTTGGTGCAGGTTTTAATTATTTATTTCATGTATTTTATTTGTAAATAGGAAGAAAGATAAAATAATGTAATGTATAAAGCAATATCATGAGGAAAAAGTATTTATATATTCATAAGATACAAATGTTTTTGACCGAGTGAAACTTATATCTTACTTTGCAGTTGAACATTACATTCCATAAGTCATTTTTATAGAGTAAAAATAGGGAATAAGGCAGAGAGTTTTTACAGTATTATATATTTATAAATAATTAATATTTTTTGGATTTTAAATAACTATTTAAAAATATTTTGATCATGAGTGTTTTATTCATTTACCATTTATAATCTTTAACCTAAAAAATGTACAAAAATTGAATTAATAACAAATGTATTGATATTTAATTAATAACATGAAAATAAAGAGCAGTACTTTTTGTTACATCAAAGAAACATGAATTCTTAGTATAAAATATTAATATCCATTTAAAGGAAGAACACAACAACATATTTAATTGATTAACTACCTCTGGGGAACAACAATCCTATATTTGTGAATTGAAAGAGTATTTATCTGTTCTTCGATCATGGAAGGTGCATAGAAACATTATTTGAATATAAAATTCTTAAAAGTTTCGTAAAAATATTTAACCAATATACAATATGAAAAATATATGAAGAAATTAGAAAACGAAAATTGGCTATGAAAAAAATCATTTTCAGGAAAATCTGAGAAAATTATGAGTACCGGAGTAGCAATTTTCTAGTCCCATCATTTGCCAACGCAAGTGGACCACACCACCTGCATCTCAATAAACAATATGTTCAAAAACAATTGATATTTCTAAACAATTTATAAGAGTACCATGAAATCATTCATTCTTAGTGATATCAATATAGCTTTGCTTATTAGGTACAAAATTCAGTAACTACTGCCAAAATTCCCACCTAACTACAATCATGTGATGGAAAAAATCAATCTTCTTATATGTGTCCATCTTATGATAGTTGTTGAGAAAATAATTGGCTGATTCCTTCTTTAATAGTGTTATGAATTATAAAATCATGATAGAATTTGGTTTGGTCAAGAGTCGTCAGAGTATAAACTTATACTGATATATGATAGATGCAATCAACCATAACATATCTAATCAAAATTGAAATGGTGTTGTGTGTCTCACCCAAATAATAGGATCAATATACCTCAAACCCAGTGATTTGGTTTTACTACTAATTAATTCCTGCATGACATATCCCATTAGCAAGCAATACACAACATATATAAAACAGGTATTCTAAAACACTATACCATACTACTAATTATACAAAAATAATATAATTAAAAATAAAATAAAGTTAAACATGTAACACCCGGTAGAATTTCCGGGTGCGTAGAGCAAATCCCATTCTCTCCTTCAAAAGTCAGTATGAACTCATCAATAACGGCATGAAGCTTGCATGCATCAAACACTACTTCTGCCTTTAAATGCTCTAGCATTTCTTGTTCATTTGGGTCAAATTTCACTCCAATTGGTGAGCCCAGGAAGTCATGAATTCCACCCTAACAGTTCATCACACGTACAAGACAAATAATTAAAGGCGATGCGAAAAAAAAATCTTTATCAAAGATTAAAGCATCTAAAATTTTGAAACCTCTGAACAATATAACAAAGAAAGCAGTGATGAAACATTAAATGTTCAATCTTCATTACATCAACTACTTGAAAAATCAGTTTTTTCTTTTTCTTGCATTTACAATTAACCTCATTTTTCATCCACATAAATAATCCTCCTATTGGTATTGTTATATTCAAGGCTATGGTTCAGAGGTTGCTACTTTTTTCCCATTTACTTTCCTTTGGGAGTTGTATGTTCTAATTGAAGAGGGAGAAGTATGGAAGAACAGTGCCACACTTAATTGTCTTTGGGACAAAAACAACCTAATAAATTAAGACATGCCCACATGATGTCTCTTTATTAAGGACATGATGTCTACATACTAAGCACACTCATCTAAAATGTTAGAATCTACCATGATAGGACAAAACTTTAGCCTTGTAGAGAAAACTACTGAAACCTATATTTTTACTAAAAACTACCGAAAGACGTGTACATGCCAGTTAAATTTTCAAATCCATTTTTACAGAAAGAGGTTAAGTTTTCTTTGGCTTCTATCCTTTGTTTCATAGACACTCAAATCTCATCCTTTGCTTCACAGACTCCACAAACTCCTCAGCTTCATCACACGCTACTCTAAAAAATTCTAACATTTTTTTTGGTATCTAACACATTGGCAGAAGCAACAATAAAATCTTGATAGGCATTATCAGAGGATCCACTACGATGTCCATTGGGCTGTTTTATGTTAACCAAATAAATTCTAAGATTCTTATAACTACAAATCCTAATGAAAAGTGACACTAATGGAATTAAAGCTCAATCATTATGGGTGTAAGCAATTGTTTCTATATTACCTCTTATTTGGAAACAGATTCAAATCACACATTTAACCAACAAAGCATTTAACCAACAAAGGAAGTGAAACAATAATAAATTCAGGACCAATTAAAATGGGGCATGGGACAAGGAGTGAATATAAAAGGTTACATGTTCCTGGGTAACTTTTCCTTCACAACCTTTTTTCTGGGTTCAAAATCGTTTCTTGTAGCTAAATTTTTCAGGATTTCTAGTAATAAAATTATACAAAGATCAAGATCAAGATCAAGGAACTAACATTCAAGAAGAAAAAAAAATCACACCTTTTTATTACTTTGTAAGTGACGATCTTCTTCCTAACAGGAAACTTCGATCTCTTCAATTACAAAATGGTATTGTCCCTACTTTTCATCACAAAGAATGGAAAGTCAATAGGTATTCGTACAATAGGTAAAAAAGTCATATTAACACTAACTACAATGCAAAAACCAAATACCAAAAAAACAAAACAAATTCAATATATAAGTCATAAGCATGAGTCATTATGGTGGTAGAAGGCATTTTGATAATGAAAAACTCTTTTGCAAGATCTCAAAACCCTTCATTTCTTACTCCAGACAAACGTAAACTATAATATACAAAAAGGAACACAAAACAAAAACCTAGACAAATTTCTAAGCTCATTTTCGCCCTCCATGCGATGGAGATCTGGAGAGGAAGGAAACCCATCAAAGAAATGTGACGAGATGAAGAAGAAGAAAGAGCGAAAAACCAACCAAGAGTCAGTTTGTTTCCCCATTCACTAGTGCATTTAAGAGTTTTTACATCGTAGTATATGTCTCGGTTCTTACACACCCGCTGCATATAAACACGCGGTGGCATTTTTGTAATTAAAGTCAACTTTTATGCCTCGGTTACTATTCTAACCGAGGCATATAGCGTAAAAAAATTTTGACAATTCCCGCTTTTTCAAAATTTGAAATTTTTTACATCCTTTTATGCCTCAGTTCTTTTATAACCGAGGCAGTAGATGACTTATGCATCGGTCCTCCTGCCAACAGAGGCATATGAGCAAGCCAATATGCCTCGGTTTCGAATTAACCGAGGCAATATCGTTTCTTAGGGTTAAAAAAACCCAAATGTTTTCACACTGTAGCACCACACATTCTGCACTTCTTCTTCTTCTCTGAGCGCCGCACACCTGGTCCACTCTTCCACTACGTGTCAGCCCTTTGTGCTGCCTGCACCGTCGCTGCACCGTCAAGGAGGTTTCCGGCACCACCGCATCTTCTTCTTCTTCGACCAACCATCATCGCTGTTTCGGGGCGTTCGTTCCGCTTGCATCGCTGTTTCGTTCAATCCGCCTGCACCGCCGATGCACCGCACCGTCGAGGAGGTTGTTCCGATGCCGCTACCGCTAGCATTGCCTTTGTTTAATCCCGTTCCTTTGTATATTTATTTTTACGTTTTGGGTTGTTTTTGGATTCTCCTTGATTTAATTTTCTGCATTGTTTGTGTGCTCTTGTATTTTCAATCTTGAATTTAAGATTATTAAGATATATGGTAGAAATTGGATTTGTAATTTGACGGAGATTGAGTTTGTAAATAATTTTTTGCTTGTGTACTGTTTGTACGAATTATGCAGGTGTGGGTTCTGTGAGAAATGAGTGTGTGTGTGTGTGTGTTGGGTTTTAGTGAGGTGTGAGTGTTGGGTTGTGGGTGCAGTGAGATGAGAGTGTGAGTGGTGCATTAAAGTGAGTGAAGTGAGGGTTTTGTGTGGGTTAGTGGGGTGTATGGTGCGGGTTCTGTGAGAGAGTGTGTGATTGTGAGAGAAGAGGAGTGTGTGATGGGTGGGTCATGTGAATGAGAAAAAGAGAGTGGTGCAGTGAGGCCCTGGAAGAGAGAAGAGAAATAGTGTAGAAGTCAATAGTGTGTGTTTTATGAGTGAGGTGAGAGAGTGTTACGTAACAGAAAAAATGTGTCGGGTATGGGTCCCATGTGTGTGAGAGAAAAGAAAGTGAGTGAGGTGTGGGTTTTATAATGATTTTTTTTTAATAATTAATATGCCTCGGTTGAATTATAACTGAGGCAGTAACGATTTAAATATGCCTTGGGTTAATAACCAAGGCATAAAGTAGTGTCTTTTTACCTCGGCAGTATATACCTCGGGTACCCACCCGAAACCAAAAGTTAAAATTAACCGCTGTCGTTTTGCTTTCCTGCACTGGTGATTCCAGCATAAAACCATCTTCAAAATCCCCAAATCCCTGCAACGTAATATATGCGAGGAAACGACAATATAAGACATGCATGTAAGACAAATTAACAAATAATGCATCAATAATATTTCAAACATCAATACAAACAAAATACAAGTAGCGATTACAAAATAAAAGCTCACAAAAAAGCTATATAACTATAATAACGCAAAATCAACTGCAAAAGTAAAATACTACTTACATCACCTGGATACAACAAGCAGATGGAGTTTTAGAACAAATTTTTGAAGCTGTATTTACCCGGAAAAGACATCTTCTCCCACACCCACACAGCGAACCAGAGAAGCCAAGAACTGTCACTGAACTCAGAATGAAAGCAAACGAAAAGTCTAATGTTGTTCCTTCAAAAAACTGAATAAAATATACGGTTCCGGAAACATCTGATATAATTAATCACCTCCTTAAATTAGCATTATATTATTTAAAACGAAAACAAAAAACTTTTATTTATTTTTAATACTGATTAATGCAAAATTATGATATGAAGTTAAAATTTATCATCCATAATTATATTAGGTTCCTTAATATAATTTTAAAAAATAGGCAAAATGCAAAATATATGATAAGTCGAAATACACGAATTAGTAATATTTACTTTCATTATACTTTACTAATTATTATTATTTATTTTTATTAATTAAAGATTACTACTTATTCGTTTTATAACAGAATTATTATTTTTTATGTCTAAATATTACTGATCTAAAATAACACATTTAAAAAAATTACAATTTTTCATACTATTTATCATTTAATGTTGTCTGCTATCTTAGAATCCAAATATATATAGGAATTAAAATATCTAAATCCCTATATAACCAAATTTAAATTACATATTTTAAAACATAACTACGAAACTTAAATTCACTTTGACGTATATAGTTCATATATATTACTTTTGTCAACTATAATATTCTGTAACAATATTTATGGAAAAAAAATACCCATCTACTTAAAAAATTAACATTTTATTCTATCAAAAATACAACATTAAAAGAAAAAAAACCACAAAACACTACCCGTGCGTACGCACGGGTATAGCACTAGTTGAAAATACAAAAGAAAAACGTTCAACATAAAAGGAAGAAAAGAAAAATCATCTCAGAGCAACTGAGTTATACAATCAAACCAAAAACTCAGACACACAAACGAAAAAAAGAAAATGATATCAGAGCAAGTGGGGTACTGGATCAAACCAAAAACTCAGACACAAAACGAAAAAAAGAAATGCCATACCTAAACTGGAGAAAAGAAGAAGCAAGAACCATATAAAAAACGAAACCACTAAACACCACCCTTAAAAAATGATTTCAAACGTAGCTCAAACAATTAATGCACGCAACATCAATCAACTCATGGACAATATCCCTCCTTCCAACACTTAACAGGCGGGAAATATGAAATTACTTTTAACCCCGATCAATAAAGTCAGATTGAGTCTGGAGAAGAGGGTTACATGAGTAAAATACTCAGCATTGTGTTGCAAATCACGAGTAATCACATGGTAAAAGGTTAATTTACGAAAAAAGATGTTAAAAGGACACGTATCAACGAATTAAGTTAGGGTATTTGAGTAATATCCATAAATGAAGTTACGAAAAAACCTGTAAAAAGAACACGTGTTAATGTATTAAGTTAAGGTATTTGAGTAATATCCAGAGGTATTTGTTTTCTTATAGTTATAGTTTAGAAATGTCTAGTATTTAAAAAACTCCTTACATGATACAGACACTTGATTATGATAGGAGTGTAATATTACTGTATAACTAGCTACCTGCTAAATATGCCATTTAGCTCTCTTACTTACTAACTTAAACAAAGATACTTAGTCTAATTTGGAAGTCATTACGTCTCATCTTTATCACTTAATTAATTATTACTATTTGTTTAGATTCTGAACTTGATCTTAGTGAATGAAAAGTTAATTAATACATGATAAATAAATATGTTTGATATAAGGCGAATCGAGGCCTAAAACAAATTTATAAAATTTAATAGAATTATATTAATAATAAATAAAAAATTGAGACTTCTTTTCTTAACATAATTTTATAATTAATTTAATAAAAATATATTAATATAAAAAAATGAGACTTTTTTTTAAACATAATTTTATAATTAATTTAATAGATAAATAATAATAGTAAAAAGTAATTGAGACCTAAAATAAGTGTTTTCCTTACTATATTTTTAAACTTCAATCAATGCTAATTTGATATAAGATAATTTGTGTTGAGATATAACCCATTATATTTAAGAGTGTAACAATATTCAATTATCACTTACAATTAAAAAAAATATTAATTGATGTTACCTACAGTAAAAAAATACTTTTATTCTATTTCAATAATGAAATAAATACAAAGTAGCTATTTTCCTTTGACAATCACTAATAATAAATAGAACTTTAATTCATATAATATGTGGATAATATTCTAAACATATTCTATTTCCTTGTACACAAAAATGGAAGTATATCACAAGTCTGTTATATTATTATTATTATGATTATTATAGATAATTTATTATTATTTCTTTTAATTTTATCTTCAATATCTTAGTAAGATAAATGAATAATTATTTATTGCTTGTTTCTTTTATCCTTCTGTTAATTTATTAGTCATTTTTTTTATTTTAAATCTTAAAATATTTTGTACAATGAAGATTTGTGTAATTAAAGAAGAACTATTTAAATAAACGAAATTAAGTATACAAAAATAACTTTTTTAAATTATCTAATAAATTAAGAATTTAGACAATTTAATTTCAGAAAATTAATAATTAGTTTTTTTTAAATGCAATACATATAAAAAATTACACAAAAGAAAATATGTGTACTTCAAATTATAATAAATCAAAATATGTAGGATATTTAAATAAACTTAATAAACATAGAATGAGTGAAACAATTGAAAAATAATAAAATGAAAAAAAAAATTCCTCCTTCTAACTTCCGTTAATTTGTCGGCCCAGATCATAAAGTTATTAAAAGAAAATATAATTCTATTATTGTTGAATTTATTTCACAAAAGTGGCTTTAAATTAAAGTCCGGTGACCCTTTTTTCTTTGTTTATTATAATGAAAGAACGTAAGGATCTGCGCCATAAACTAATGAGTATGAACTCACTTTGTTAGGGTTTTTGTTAGATTATCTTTCGTATCAAAGAATGTGATGCTCGAGAAAACCTATATATGCCTTTTATTCTGGAATAAAAGAATATATATATTTCTTTAACATGACAAAGTATTTTATTTGTCTGAAAATACACCAATATTTTACTGTTTAAGGTTTTTGATGTAGCCTTTTAATCAAAATTATTATTTAAGTAGCCTTTCGATCAAAATCTGTTGTCGATAGAACTGTTTAAGGATAATTCACACTACAACAATTTATAGTTTAGATCACACTAAAATAGATAACGGCTAAATAAATGTAGCCTAAACATATAATAAACAACATTTTTATAAATGATGTATAAATATCATGAAAGTTCATGATTATATAATTGTTGCTTTAAACTATGTGGGCAAAACTAGTAAAAATGTGGTCTAAAAACATAGGTAAGGTATAAAATCAACATGTAAAATTGTTGTCTATTGTGAGAATTTTAAGCAACGGTTTTAAAAATATTGTTATACTAAAAACTGTTGTCTATTATCTATAGCTACACTCACCTATACCACGCCTAAAAAATCGTGGTCTAATCTTTAAACCACGTTTTTTATAATTTATATCATAATTTTATGCCGTTGTCTAAAGTGATTTATGTTGTAGTGTCATATTGATAAGCAGTGAAGTAAATTTTTGTTTACAATTTTTATTCGTCATGTTGAAGTATTGCAATACATTTCTAAATAATTTACTAGTTTACATGTATTTAACTATAAATAGCACCGTATTACAAAATGATTACTCAAATAATACTATTAATAATAAAAATATGAAAATAATATAATAATAATAATTAGAGCGATAATAATACTGAAACATATATATAAATAATGAATATTATGTTAAATTATATATTAATTTAATATTTGGTTCATATAATTTAAAGAATAACTTTAATGTAAAGATTCTAATGTGATGATTATTAGAATATAAATTATTAAAGTTATGGGAATTATTTTAGACTTATTAAATTAATTCCCTCACTTCTCACTTCATAGGGGGTATTATAGTATTTTATTAAAGTTTTAAAATACTAGAAGAAAGGAATGACCGTTGCTCCTAAAAAAAAGCTGTAGAGTTTTTACGTTTCAATAGAACGTAAAGAAAGGAGACTTTGAGAAGAGAAGACTTTGTACTTGGTAATTTTATATCATCAAGAAGCCATTAAAGAGAAGTAAGAGACGGGAAAACATTGATTAAGAGAACTTTGTAATGGATACAGGTAAGTTCTTAAACTCTTCTAATAATATAATTGTGAGAATCATAATTCCTAAACGTTTCTCTTCTATAATAGAGTAGTTTCTTATATTGATTAGAAAATGGAAACTGCATAAAAAAATTTACATTGGTATTAGAGCCAGGTTTAGGAATTTATGATTATTCGTAAAAGTTTTTCCCAAATTATAAAACCCTAATTTGAAATTATGGAATTTAGGGGTTTTTTTTTGTTAATTGATTTTCACTGCACCATTTGGATTGCAATATACATTATTTATTAGCATATAAGGATTAAGGGTGCCATGAAATTCTGTTGGACATTAAAGGTTTATTGGAAGCCGCGAATTTATGTTTGGTTATTGAAATGCAAATGTGAATTGAAATGTTTTCACTGTTACGAGCATACACATTGGTCTCATATTGCCAAATATTTTAAGTATGCGTCACTGTTATGGAATATTACTTGTTATTGCTTTGGATGAAGTGAAAACTGTATTAATTGGTAAGTTGCGTCAACAACTAATTTCGTCCGAGTAAAAAAAAAAGTGTTGTTTGACTTAGATAATAATTAGGAAGAAAGTTAAAAAAAAATACAAATGAATATTTAATTGAGCATAAATACATATTTCTTTTTTTACTTTTTTATCTTATTTCAACTTTATTTTCATCTTCTCTTTGTTTTGTTTTTGTTTCAAATTCGTTTTACTTTTATTTTATTACTATTATTATTGTTATTATCTTGTATTATTTTAACCTTCTTTTTTTAATTTTATTTTGAATTTTTGTCTTATTATATTTTATTCTTTCTCTTTATTTGGTTTATTTTTATTTTTGCTTAATTTTATTTTATAATCTTTGGGTTTAATATGTTTTACCGTACTTTTTTCATGTTAGCTTTTTTTATCTTATTCTTTTCTTATTTAGTCGTTTGTTTTAAAAAAGAAAGTTTTCCTTTTTTTTATGCATATCCATTTTCATTTTCTTAACAACCTAATTCCTTTTTTATGTACCTGCACCATTCATTTACTTTTTCTTACCTTTTTTTTATTTCGTTGAAAAGCCTAACAAGTTTCTACCATGTTTACATCATCTTATTTCGTTTTTACACTTTTGTTTAGACTAATTTACGTTTCTCATTCTCACACCCACCTTTTCTCTCTTTGCATTCTAAAATTCTCCCAATCACACGCTTCCACGTTGCCACGTGTCACATGTTTTCTCCCTCAACTTATTTTCTAAACCATGCAAAAAAGGCTCTTTTTTCTCCTGCACCAACACAACCTACTGCCTGCAACTCTTTCTTACACCATCATCTCTCCACGTTGGTTTCATGCATCAACACACGGTTTCATGCATTAACCTTCATACATCTCCTTTGTTTTAATCAAAAAATTGTCGTTCTCGTGGATTCCCTCAATTATCAACACGCAACCGCCAACAAGGAATCTTTCTCTCCTATAACACGTTTCCTTTATCTTTCCTGGAAGGCCCAACACTTACTCAAAAGGAACAATAGCCACCATCATCATTCACCAGCACAAACCAAAAAACAACAACCCAAAGTCTACTCTCCTCCACCTACACACACAACTTCCAAGCATCCGAAGAGCACACACGGTGAGAGCACAAAAAGACAAAAAGAGAACAAGGTGAAGAGAAAAAAAGAGTGGAAACCCCGAAGGGGGCTATTGTTGCTTTAACGGTTGAAAATGAAACATGACACTCTTCCGTCACCAACCTCTCTCACTGCCGTCACACCCTTCCAACTCACATTTTCCTCCATTACCGATTACCACAACAAACACACAATACTCCATTCTCCTCCCTCCATTCTCCTCCCTAGAACAAAAAACCACTCATTCACACTTGCATTCATGATTATCATCCATTCACCAGTTCCCCAGTATTACATACCCCACCTTGCTTCCTCCATCACTGTCACGCTTCCTTCCACCGTTAGTTAACTTTTCTCTCGTCTTAATCATTCACCTGCATAAAAAACCAAAATAAAACACAGATTAACTATCCTCCATTGTTAGCCACCGCTCCAACATTTTCACAACACACCAAACCCTCGCGTCTCAAAACCCAAAAATCCAAATTTCAGAAGCAGAAAACCAAGAGAAGAGAAACCCTCGCCGGTGGAGTGTAGTCGGCACGATGGAGTGTGGTCGCGTGACGTTCTCGAACCTGGTCGCGGTGTGGTCGGCATGGTGGTGGCGAGTTGAGGGAGTCACGACGCCTTTCTCTCTCGCGGAAGAAGAGAAGCAAGGATTGGGGATGAGTGGGCGCTGGAGTGGACGCCGGCGACGGCTGGAACCGTTGACGTAGCCCCCTCTGGTCACACGAGCGAGATGCCGCCGCTATCTCGCGTTGGGGAGGAAGAGAAGGACGTGTCGCTGCCGGCTAAGCTCCTGGCGGTGGTCGACGTTGTCGTTAGGGTTCGTCGCCGGCCAGAATGAGTGTAGAGCAGATGGGTGATGATTTGTTCATGCGTGAGGTGAAGGAGAGGGCCTGGTGATTTGGGATCTGATTTGCTGATGAAGAAGAGATTAGGTTAGATTAATTAGGTTTCTCGTTTAGGGTTTAGTTTATGTGTCAGATCAGTTTCGCCTTCTGCACCCCACTTTTGATTTTCACACCCCTTTTTTTTTATCTCTGCACCCCATTAATTTGTTTTGTTCTTGTTGTTGTTTTTTTTTTCTCTGCGCACCCATGTTATTTGCTAGCATCACACCCTTATTTTGGACTGGTTTGCTACCTGCTGCACCCCTATGTTCACTAACTCCACCACTCATTTGTGTTGTATTGTATTTTTTATTTGCACTCCCATTTTTATTGTATACACCTGATTCACTTCATGTACCTCTCATTAATCACTCTAGTACTCCCATATTTTGTTTTTCACTTTCATCCTCCTTAATTAAATTATTTCTTTTTATTTATTTATTCATTTATTTTTATTTTTTATTATTTATTTATTTTCGTTTTTTTATTTTTTTTTATTTTTTTTTCTTTTCCTAAAAAACCAAATATTTGAAAATTATTAAAAATTACAAAAAATAGAAAATCTAAAAAATGAAAAATATTTTCTTTTACTTTATTGTGTCTGTCCGGTCGTTCGCACCGTGTGACACTTATTTTCTAAAAATATCAAAAATAGTTTTCTTTCTCTTTTAGTGTATGTTCGACCGCTCGCGTCACGTGACACATATTTTCAAATAATCTCAAAAACACAAAAAAATACAAAAATTTCAAAAAATACAAAATATCAACATTTTCCAACAAGTATCTTTTTAAGAACTACGTGATCCCTTGATTCTCCCATGTGAGATACGTAGGAGCAAGGCCAGTCCTTGTCAGGTTCACCTCCAAAAAATCAAATCATTTTCTCAATCGTTTTTTTAAATATATTAAAGAACTACGTAACCCTGATTTCTCATTTTGAATGAGAATACGTAGGACCAAGGTCAATCCTTGTCGGGCCCACAAAATTAAATTTTTTGTTGTTGTTTCTTGTTAGCATTTTTGTCTTATTATTTTTGGGGAAAATTAACATTTTGAAAATCACATCAACTTTGCATATTTAATAAAAGGTACCGCCCTCGGGCGAGCGTTGTAGGGTGCTAACACCTTCCCTACGCGTAACCGACTTCCGGATCCAAAATCTAGTTTTTCGCAGACTTGTCTTATCTTTATGGTTTTCCATAGTTTTCCATAATAACTATGGTGGCGACTCCAAATCTCTTTTCAAACCCGTTTTCTTTTTTGGTTCGTCGTCCCGTCGCGATTTCGGTTGCGACAAGTTGCAATTTTAATATAAATTTATTTGGAAGTTGAATTGCAAATTAAAGTTTTGAATTATGATTAGAAGTGTTGACTGTTACGTAATGGTGACTATGAACATGGTATTTAATTTAGGAATTAATTGTATGGTAAATTTGTAATCACCAAAGTGATCAAATTTTACGTTTTAATTAATTCTAAAGTAAAGTTGAATTATGGAATCACTCATGAAATAAAGGATATCAAATTATGAACATATTAATTGTTCATGGGTTTATTGAAAGTTATTGTTATAAGACATATATGGATTACGCAAAGGTGAACCATTGCTTACAATGATATTAAAGTGAGACATACATTTGATATACTTAGTAAATATGTTTGCATATCTAAAGATAGTATACATGTAGACTTGAGTATGACTGATTGTCTATTAAAGTACATCTATTTTTTATTTTATTTTATTTTATTTTTTTATTTTATCATCTTAATTGTATGATATATGTCAGTTTAAGCATCACCCAAAGGTGAACTTAAATGAATGACTCGTATGGTATTTGTTAGTTTAAGTGTCACCCAAAGGTGAACTTAAATGCATGACTAGTGTAGTTATTTGTCTGAATCCATTAATTTTATCAAAGCATTAATGTGTGAGTTTACATATATTTCTTTTTCTACAGCTTCCATGAATATGTGTGGTTTGGGCAGTGGTGTGATCAAGTTCAATGGCTTGAACTATGCTGATTGGTACGAACAAATCCAGTTTCAATTGGGTGTGTTCGATTTAGATTTGACCATAGTTATGGATGAGATGCCCTCAACCATTAATGAGACCAGTACAGCAGATGAAAAGACTCTTTATGAGGCTTGGCAAAGGTCTAATCGACTGTCTTTGAACTTGATGCGCATGACCATGGCAGAGAATGTGAAGCCATCTATGCCCAAGACCGAAAATGCAAAGGAATTTATAAGGATGATCAAGGAGTATTCACAGTCGGACATTACTGATAAGTCCATTGTGGGAACTCTCATGAGTGAGTTGACAACAAAAAAGTTTGATTGGTCACAGCCCATTCATGATCATGTAACAGGGATGGCAAACATAGCTGCAAAGTTGAAGTCAATGGGAATGGAGGTGAATGAATCCTTTCTGGTACAGTTTATTATGAACTCTCTTCCTCCTGAGTTTGGCCAGTTCCAAGTGAATTATAACACTATTAAAGATAAATGGAACTTTCAAGAAATAAAGGCCATGTTAGTTCAAGAGGAAGGAAGGCTTAAGAAACTGAAGGATCATTCAATTCATCTCATGACTCATGATGGTTCTACCTCCAGCAAAGCTAATCCAGGAAAGAAGAACAAGAAGGACAAAGCCCCAATGAAAGTTAATGAGGGTAGAATCAAGAAGGACCTTAAATGCTTCTTTTGCAAGAAGATGGGTCACTTCAAGAAAGATTGTCCGAAAAGGAAATCCTGGTTTGAAAAGAAAGGTACATTTTATGTTTCTGTAAGTTTTGAAACAAATATTGTTGAAGTGCCTAATAATACTTGGTGGTTAGATTCTGGAGCTACCACTCATGTTTCTAATA
>Ga0214543_1003857_pt1 | contig 28857 bp, 15 predicted proteins | sample CNSS2metaG_FD_160094 | JGI IMG/M metagenome (GOLD analysis project Ga0214543, IMG submission 160094) | Root nodule microbial communities from cowpea collected in UCLA plant growth center, Los Angeles, California, USA - CNSS2 | ecosystem: Host-associated > Plants > Roots > Nodule | place: USA... | reverse complement strand
GCGACCCAGTGACAGCAATTTCCAATGAAGAAAACCAGGGCACCCCTGAAAAATCCAGGGAATACCCAGATGATAATCAGGAGAAAAGAAACGAGGGAGAGAAGAAAGAAGTTTTTTTTTTTTTTGTAGAAAGATATGAAGGGTCAGAATTCAGTGTGAAAAAGAGGCGTATAAAGGTGACGGGCAAATGCATAAAACGAAGGCCAAAAATGCATGGAAGGACTTGGAAAATATACAAATGGAAGAAGGATAGGGAAGAGAGGTTGGCATGTTGAGACAAAGGTTGAAACTTGAAACTATGAATATTATTATATTCTTAGGTGGTTTTTTTGTTGTTTGTTTTTTCTCCGTTGTCAAAAGTCAAAGTCTAATAGAAATAAAAAGAATGAAAGACTTTATTAAAGATAATTTTGGCCAAATAATACATTTTCAATCATTGAATTTTATAATAATTGTATTTCAAAATATGCCTTAAATAAATTCTATTGAGTCTAATTTGTGTCTATCAATATAAATATTCGTATATAGTCAACTAATTAAAAAAATTAAGATTTAAGTAATTCTATATTATTTTTAAACATACACGAGTTTTACAGAATATTTTTTCTAAAAAAATATTTCTAAATTTATTATTTACACAGATAAACTAGTTCAATGTTTATAAGTCAGAATTCCGCAATAGATAATGATATTGGTACCAGAAAATTTATCCTAATCACTGTTCATTAATAGCATATCACTATTCACATATCAAAATTAGGTTGCCGGATATTTATGAAACATTCAACTGTTTATTATTTTGTTGAATGGAAATATTAGTACGTAGAGTCGTCAAAGAGGATTAGAATCCGTGAGTCAATTCGACCTATCACAGATTCAAATTAGGTTGGGTTGAAATTTTTTTATAAATTTTAGTACGGGTCAATTTTTGACCCGATCTACTAAGAGTTCGGCTCACCCGGGTTGAACACGTGGTGGGCTGGGTTGGCCCACCAACCCGCATGGTGACACACGTTATGTTTTTTTAACCAAACACATTGGTAGGTTGACAAATGGAAACCTAGTTCCAACTAATAAAAGTATAATCATTGGAAAAAGTATAATTAGTTTGTCGAAAAAAGTATTGCATTCAATAAAAGATTTGGTAAGTCACAAGAACGCTTTGATCTTAGATAGTAATTTGTATTTTTATTTATTTATTTTGGTTTCTATTGGATATTAACATCATTTTGGATTATATTGAGATTGTATTTAAGTTTATTTAAATTTTAATCTGAAATTTAATTTCTGACTTTAAAAAAATTATATTTTTTAAATTAAGTGGGTTAGTGAGTCAACCCGTTTAACCCACCAATCCGTGGTGGGTCGGGCCAGATTCAAATTTTGTCGACTTGCTAATAAGTGAGCCAAATTGGATTGATCCACTAAATGACCAATCCGTAGTAGGCCGGCTTGGGTCGGGTCGGACGGCCCATTTTGACAGCTCTATTTTAAGTAGAAAAGTTATTTTACATATACAAATTATTTATTGTTAAATAATTGTTAAGTAATATTGTTTATATATAAGCATTCATTCATTAAGTAACACTTTTTTTTTTGTAACGATTAATGATATTTATGTTAAGCAAAGGAGATAAATCATTGCATTGCAAATACTTTGACACAGACAATTGAATTCTCACAAGAAATGAATCAAACAGATGAAATGAAGTCAAATGGCGAAAAATGGATAACTAGACCCAAGTCAAATCTTTTGAGTTGTGTGTTTTTGTTGATTCGTCGGATCTTATTAAAATTAATGTATTTACTTTTTACTTTATCTGTACAAATAAAAAAGAAGAAAAAGAAAGAATAATACCAAGTTAAACGTCTGATAATTTTTTATATTCGATTTAATTTTTAAAACATTGCATTATTCGTAAGCAATATTGATAACTCTTTTAGCAAAAAAAAAAAATATTCCCGTAAAAGGAAGTGATGATTTAAATAAATAAATAAATAAATTATTGCAGAAAATGTATCATTTTATTCTTATTAGCTATTTAATAAAAACTAATCAAAATCAATATCAATATTTTAAAAAGTGACAAAAATATTTAAAGAGATTCTGGTGAGATGGGACCATACATAAATTAAAAGCTATTTAAGCTACTATTTTGTATTAGTATTAGATTGTATAAAGATAGAAAAAGAAAGGAGTAAGTAATGATTAATTTTTAAATCACATATAATTTCTATATATTATAATTATTAGTTATAAAAATTTAAAATATTTTATTATATTTAACTTTAAAGGTAAAAATACTATTTATCTATAACATAGGATTAAATATATTTTCTTTACCTTTATTTTAAGATTGGTAAAAAGAGCTAACTTAGTCCATTTTGAGTTGTCAAAAATGGAACAAAATATATATTTTTTTTTTTTTATATATATATATATATATATATATATATATATATATATAAACATTTAATTATATATAATTTTAAGTTTTTAATTGATTAATTAATATTTTTAATTAAATTAATTAAAATATGATTATTATTTTTACATATTAAATTATTTTATTATAATTAATAATTTGAAGTTAATTTGTAAGTATTAACGACTTAGTTATACTACTATTACATATTTGTATCATTATTTGTACTACACCTAGGCAGCCTAACATAATTATAACAGTAAAATCCGTCTACATAACCTTCAGGGATACGAATAGTTACCAGATAAATCAAATGGGCGAGAATAGGCGGCCTTAGCTGTCTGCTATAGAAGAGGAAACGAGAACTTGACGACCCTTATAGACTTAAACATTACTAGCAAAGCTTTTGAGGCCCACAATAATCGAGCTAGGGGTCTTGGGCTAGACTCAGGCCCACCTGCGACCCAAACAGGACCCAGCCCATGACGTGGTTAAACATAATTAATAATCTATAAATATGCGTGAACCCCAGCAATTAAAGGTACACATTCATTAATTCCTTAATTACGAGATTTGACTTTTCTGAGAATTCTTTGCTGACTTTGAGCATCGGAGTCTTCTCCGCAGGTAACTCTTGGGTCCAAACTGGTAAGCCGAGACACCAGCAGATAGAAGAAGCCTACTGAGAAGATATGAGATTGCAGATTGAGGTAATGTGATATTTGTGTCTGACATCTCTTATTTATTCTCCACATGAACATTATCTAATACCACCAAAATGTTAATCTATTTTGTTATTATAACTTTGACTTAAGTATCATAGTTTATTTACGTAACGATCTCCATTTGATAATCAAATATACATAACTCAATTCTAAAGAGTTCACAACTCAAACAAAAATTTTACCTTTTTCAAACGTTGAATTTCATATATTTTTCACATTTCCATAAAAAAACGTTACTTAAAATTATATAAAAGTCGGCATACATAGATGGTGTATTATGATGCACTAACTTTCTCACGAATCTTCAGAAGAAAAATAAAAAATAAAATAAAATAAGAAATCATGTGGATGAACAAACAATGTTCATTATCCAAGCTCGACTCATGAATAAAACAAGTAAAAACATTTGTTTTAGATCTTCGTATCTAAAAAAAATTATTACTAATATTTTTTTATTAAATTAATTATAAAATTATGTTTAAAAAAAATCAATTTTTATACTAATATAACCCTATAAAATTAATTATAAATTTATGATTAAGAAGAAGAAAAAAGGTTTCAAAAAACTATTTTATTACTAATATAGCTTTATTAAAGTAATTAAAAATTCATGTTTGAGAATAAAATTCAATTAAATTGTTATTAGTGTCGGTTAACTTTTTATTTGTATTAAAAAATTATAATTAAAGTGTTAGAACTTTTATTTAGTAAATTACAAGTTTGTTTACAAAGAAGATTATGATTATTTATCTTTGTTCTCTTATAATCAATTCGAATTCTATTTTATTTTTTTATGCTTTTATCTCTTTGTGACTTCTCTTGTCTCCTTTTACCTCTTTTTTTCTTCTAAGATTCCTTTTTCTTAGAGTTTTGGTATATTACATTTCTTGAATCTCATATTATTCGTGTGTTCCAAATTTGTCATCCACATTATTTATCTTTAGTATGTTTTTTCTTTCGATTTGTAATGTTGTTTTGATTCTGCTTTGGATTTGTATTAGAATTAAAAATATCTTTCTTTTGCTCAATTTTGTTTTTTGATACTTTTTTCGATTTACGAGTTTTAGAGTTTTTTTGCATATATCTTGACAAAGAATTAGAATTTTTTCTAAAAGCTATTAGTTAGATTAGGGGTTAGTCTTTTGGTGGATAATAAATTAATTGAAGCGTAATTTAAAGTCAATTTTTGTAGAAAGATAATTCAAGTTTAGGAAAAAAAAATACTTATTTTTGAGTTGAGAAAAACCTAAGTTTCGTGAAAAACATATTAGACACAGAAAGAAACCATTTGATAAAAATGTTGATAATGAAATTGTAAAATCCCTTCAATAATCGTTTAGAATTGATTAATTTTTATATATTGTAGATAAAACAACAGAAAGAGACAATTTGATGAAAATGTTGAAAATGAAATTATAAAATCTCTTCAAGAATCGTTTAGAATTAATTAATTTTTATATATTGTAGACAAAATAATTAACATACTTCAAGTTAGATTTGAACAATTTAAAATATATGAAGATATTTTTATTTTTTATTCCGTGTTAAAAAAATTAAAGTCACTTGTACATTTTTTAAAGAAAATTTCTTAAACCTTGAAAAAATCTTTGAAACATGATAATTTGTTGGATATTGATGGATTTAATTTATTTTCAGAATTAAATATCTTAAGAGAAATTATAGATTTGAAAAATAATAAATTGTTTGATGTTCTTACTTATATAAAAAGAATGAATTCTTTTCCAAATGGACATAGAACTTATAAAATAATATTAACAATTCTAGTGTCCGTTGTTTCAGGCGATAAAAACTTAATTATGATCAATAATGTCTCAAAGAAGATCAAATGGATTAATCATATTATCTATGGAAAGAAATGTTAAATAAAATTAATTATGATAATTAACAAATAATTTAAAAAAAAAAACTCAAAAAATAAATTTTAAATAAAAGACCTCATTTTTTAAGTTTCTTTTAGACCTTCCAAGCTCTTAGGTCGCTCCTATCATTATCTTAATAAATATATACTCTAAGTTTAACTTAATCTTTCATAATTAATTTATAAAGTAAAATTTGTAACTATTTATATAATATAAATTTATTTTGTTTCTAATCGAGATCTCGAATCGAATATAATACAAAATAATAAATAATTAATTAAATAAATAAATATGCATAATAGATTATACTTTCATATACCCGTTAATTCAATTTTGAATTTTGACATACGTAAGTGTAAATTAGTGTATTTCAAATAAATAGGACATTATTAGTTATTTATATAAAATATTCTCGAAAGGGTTACCAACTTTCTGAATACTGCTATTTTTTTACCTAAAGTACGTATGTTAGGTGGTTGAATGGTGAACTAACTTCAAAAGACGAGTCATCCTTTTGGGATATATCCAATATATTGTTAGTTGTTAGAATACTGCATAAGATGTAAATGGATAAAATATAACAAAATTAATTTTCCTTTCCATTTTTTTCTCTCTTCGTATATTCTTATCTTTTGGTGGTTTTTGCAAGAGTATTAAAACACAATTATAAAAAATATAAGTAAAATAACGTCGTCGGAGAATATTTGGGTGACTAAAGTATAATTTCTAGATTAGTATAATTGAATGGCCAAAACTAAAGACAATTACATATAATATCCAATATGGAAGACAAATAAGAAACTTAGGCTTGAAAGTTTTTTCAAACACTTGACATGTGAAGTAAAATACATTTAATTCATATGAATGAAGATTGTTGAAGTTCTTGTGATAAATATATTTCGTATTCTTTGGATTGTTTGATTTTGAGTAAAAATTTTTGGGATAATTTGATCTTCAAGTGAAATTTTTTGAATGTTTGATTCCAAGTAACAGAAAAGTGTAGGAACAGAGAAAGAGAAATGCTCTTAGCAGAGAAAACTGAATATTGAGTGGATTGTCTTTGACATTTACAATAGCACGTACTTATACACAACAAAGCTTAACAGACTATCAACAGATTGACAGCTGTATACTGACAAGCATAACAGAATGACAGCTGTTGACAACTGGCTCTACACTTAATAGCCCCCCTCAAACTCAATGGGGTTGAGAAGTACAAAAGGAATCAACAACATTGAGTTTGGAACGTAAAAATAGAAAACGACTAGGAGATAGAGGTTTGGTTAAGGCATCAGCCCACTGATCTGTTGCAGGTATATGAAAAACCTGAAGTTGCTGAGTTAAGACTTTTTCACTGACAAAGAAAACATCTATTTCCATGTGTTTGGTGCGAGAGTGTAAAACTGGATTGTGAGTGACAGCAACCGCACTCTGATTATCACAATATAAAGCTGGCACAACAGAGGAAACAACTAATTCAGCAAGAAGAGTTTGGATCCAGGTAACTTCAGCTGCAGCGCTTGCTAAGGAGCGATATTCTGCTTCAGTGGAGGACCTAGCAACAACAGTCTGTTTCTTCGACCACCAAGAGACAAGATTGGGTCCAAAATAGATGGCAGCCCCTGATGTAGAATGTCGATCCTCAAGATCAGAGGCCCAATCCGAATCACATAGAGCTTTGATCTGAAACGGTTTGGAGGAAGGTGCTGCTTGAATATGTAAACCATGACTGACAAAGCCTTTTAAGTATCGCAAAATACGCTTGACAGCAACCCAATGTGAATCCAATGGAGTAGCCATAAACTGGCACACTTTATTAACAGCATAGCTTAAATCGGGACGAGTCACAGTAACATACTGAAGGGCACCAACAACTTACCTGTAAAGAGAAGGGTCATGAAAATAATTTGTGCCATGTTTACTGAGTTTGCAGGGCGCTGTCATGGGTGATGAAACAGATTGGGCTTCAACCATTTTTGTCTTTTGTAAGAGATCTCTAATATACTTGCTTTGAGTCAGAACAAGAGAGCCATCAAGAAGAGACTTAACCTCTATACCGAGAAAGTAATCCAATTTACCCAACTGTTTAAGAGAAAAGTTAGAATGAAGCTGAGATATAAAGCGTTGAACCAGAGAAACGCAGCTGCCAGTAATTATGATGTCGTCCATATATATTAAAACATAAACAGTGTTGTTGTTATCTCTGTAAATGAACAAAGAAGGATCACACTTGCTATCAACAAAACCAAGCTATAGCAGAATCTGTTTTAGACGCTGAAACCACTGCCTCGGGGCTTGCTTAAAACCATATATGGCTTTATTAAGTTTGCAAACCATAGATTTATCACCACTGTCAAACCCTGGTGGCTGTTGCATATAGATAGTTTCTTGAAGAGAACCATTTAGGAATGCATTATTAACATCAAGCTGAAACAAATCCCACTTGTTAGTAACAGCAAGAGTAAGAATCAATCTAATGGTTACAGGTTTTATGACAAGAGAGAATGTCTCAGTAAAATCACAAACCGCAACTTGATGGAATCCTTTAGCCACTAAGCGGGCTTTGTACCTTTTCACAGAACCATCAACATTTTCTTTTATGCGAAAAACCCACTTACAACTCACTGGTTGTCTATCATTTGGAAGAGTAACTAAGTCCCAAGTATTATTATCAATAAGAGCTTGAAACTCTTGTTTCATAGCAGCAAACCATGCAGGATCAGCAAGGGCCTGTTTCACACTATTGGGTTCACAGGTTGTTAACAGAAAAGAAGGGTGAACTTTGGGTTTAAAAACTCCAGCTTTAGACTTGGTCTGCATAGGATGTATATTTTGTGGAGATAAATGAGGAGGAGAAGAATGACTCACAGAACTTAGAGACTGACCAGAACCAGGAGCAATAACAGCGGGCTCATGAGGAATGATAACAGAATTAGTATTTATGGGTGGAGAAAACTGACTGGTTACAGCTGGAGTAGAAGGAGAAGACGAAACAATTGGAATATTGGCACTGGGCAGAGTATCCACAATGGGAGAAACATCATATTTATTACTAGTGGTGGGAAATAAGTCATGAAAAGGATACTTCAACTCATTAAAGGCAACATCCTTGGAAACATATAAACGACCACTAGGTGACAAACACTTATAACCCTTATGAGAAGGAGAATAACCTAAAAATAGACATTCATGAGATCTGAATTCCAACTTGTGTTTGTTATAGGAACATAGAAAGGGATAACAAGAGCAACCAAAGTTTCTCAAGAAGGCATAATCAGGAGACTTGTGAAACAAGACAGTGTATGGAACTTGAAATTGTAAGGAGGATGTGGGCAACCGGTTGATTAAGTAAACAGAGGTTTGAAAGGCAAAGTCCCAAAACTTGATTGGAAGAGAGGCTTGCTGAAGAAGAGTCATTCCCAACTCAACAATATGTCTATGTTTCCTCTCAACAACACCATTTTGATGATGTGTATGAGGACAAATAAGTCTATGAACAATACCCTGATTTTTACAGTACGAGGTCAGAGGTCTGAATTCACACCCTCCCCCAATCTGTTTGAATGCTCTTAATTTGGTATTAAACTGCAGTTCAACCATGGCCTTAAACTGCTGAAAAACAGTGAAGGTTTTAGACTTATTTTTCAGAAAATAAATTCAAGTGAATTTAGAGAAAGCATCAACAAAGCTTATGTAATAAGAGAAACCATTTGTTGACACAACATTGGAAGGACCCCATGGATCACTATAGACAAGTTCAAGCGGAACAGAATAAACAGTTTGGGATGAGGAAGAGGGTAAACGATGTGATTTTCCAACACAACAAGCTGCACAAAATTCAAACAAATTTTTATTTGATATGGGAATATTACAATGAGTCAGAACAATTTTAAGTACACTTGAATTGGGATGACCTAATCTAAGGTGCCACAAAGTTTGAGAAGTAGGAGTAACATGCTCAGATGGCTTGGAACTTTGAACAGAAAACCTTGGATCAGCACTTTTATTAGTAGTAGTGCTCGGAGACATAGAAAGGACAGAGAAGGATGGTTGAGCAGCAGATTGAGAAGTTTGTAACTGTGGAAAGACATAGAGACCATCAGGACCCAAGGAGCCATGAAGCAAGATCTCATTTGTGGCCTGTGATTTAACAACGCACCGATTAGGATGAAATTCAAAGAAGACATGATTATCTTTGCAAAACTCACTGACACTAATTAAATTCTTGGTAACAGACAGAACAAGCAATAATTTATTAAGAGCTAAAGGAAAGGTGGGATTTAAAGGTGAACAAATTTGTGTGAAACCTGACGACTGAACAGGGAGCCCTTGGCCATTGCCTATGTAGATCTGGTCTGGACCTTCGAAGGACTGAAGTTGTTGAATATTTTGAGACTCTCCAGTAACATGAAACGAAGCACCAGAGTCAGGGATCCATGTAGTAAGGTTCGGATCTTGATTTTCAGAGTTAAGGATCATGGCACTTGGAACAACATTTTTGGTCTGTGACGCATTCTGTCAAACATCTGACGTGCTGGAAGAATTACAGAACACAGGCTCTTGAAGGCTTAATGTTGAGTTAGGTTGATAATCAGAATCAAACCGATAATGACACACAACTGCAGTATGGCCAAATTTCAAGCAAACTTGGCACTGGAAGTTTGCATAACGACCTCTTCCTCTACCGTTGCCTCCACGACCACGAGTGCCACGAGTAAAACCACCACCTCCGCGGTTATAGGCAGTGGTTATTCTATCAAAATTGCCAGTCCGATTAGAACTGTTAGTATAGCCAGGAGCGCCTCTATTAACAGAATATGTGTTATTAAAATGTTGGACCTGAGAACGGAAGTTGTTTGGAGAATTGTAATTGGATCCATCTTGAGCAACATTAATTGAAGGAGATTCGAGTAACTTCTTTCGAAACTTTTGTGAACGAGACTCGTGCGCAAGGAGCAATGCTTCAACCTCATGAATCGGAAGAGGATCAAATTTACTTTCAATAACATATATAACCGGTTCATAATCTTCTGGTAAACCTTCAAGGATAGCATCTAGATGTTCGCGAGGCAAAACAGGATCACTGCAAGTGCTAAGAGCATCAACCAGACACTTAATGCGAAGAAGGAACTCAGACATTGATTTTTGCTCAAGCGTCGTGGTGCGAAGCTCTGTTCGTAATTGTCTGGCTTTTGCACGCTTCTGTTTTTGAAAATAGTCATGAAGTTGGTCTCAAACTTCATACGAATGTACACAACCGATCAACCGAGACAAAATTGAAGAAGAAAGCGTTGATTGAAGCCACGATAGAAGGACTTGGTCTTGTTGTTCCAAAGTAGAGTACGCTGGATTTTCAATGCCTGCTGCACAATCATCTTCAGTGAGAAACCGTATAGGAATAACAGGATTCACAACAAATCTCTACAGTTTGTGCGCTTTGATCACTGGTTCAACTTGCTGCCGCCATAAAAGGAAGTTGGACTCACTCAGCTTCTCAGAGATAGGATGAAAGGAAGGAATGGAAGAGGTTGAGAAAGTAGGATGCGACGACTCCATTAATGGAGATTTCAGGCTCTTGATACCATAACAGAAAAGTGTAGGAACAGAGAAAGAGAAATGCTCTTAGCAGAGAAAACTGAATATTGAGTGGATTGTCTTTGACATTTACAATAGCACGTATTTATACACAACAAAGCTTAACAGACTATCAACAGATTGACAGCTGTATACTAACAAGCATAACAGAATGACAGCTGTTGACAGCTAGCTCTACACTAATACCAAGTGAAAATTTTCAAGACGACTTGATTCCAAGCAATACTCCTTATCGTGAAGTATGATTGCAGGTATAAACAATGAAGATGTGTTTATTTTAATAAGGGTGGAGAATGTTGGGATGATGAAAATAACATGTATTGAAAAGTCTCACATCGCTTAGAATAACCAAGGGGTGGATGTTAGTGATTATACAATGAACTCTAAGTTCATGATGTTCTTTACCCCAAGTCAAAGACACTTTGAGCTAGTGTTTGACTTTTCTTATTCTCTTGTAATAGAGTGTTGTGAGATGTAGTTAAATTCTTGCTCTGAAAGGTGTGGATATACTTGGGGTCAAAGGGTTGAGAGTGTTTTATGTTTACTCTGAAGGCTGTGGATGTACTTGGGATCAAAGGGTTGAGAGTGTTTTATGTGTGTTGTACAAATTTGCACATAGTGATTATTCTTTGTGGTTCTGGTTTTTTCTCTGTATTTGAAGTTCCACGTTACATTGATAATGTTCTTAATTGATGATGTGTTTTTCCCAACATATTATTTAGTAATAACTAAAATACTTTATTCAAAAAATTATTCAAGTTTATAATTAAATAAAATTATATTGCTTTATAAGTAAAATATTTAAAAGCTAAAATAATATAAAATAAACACAATTTAAATCCAACAGGTTTTAAGCTTTTTAAGGATCTTGAATTTTTTATCCAAACATAAAAATATCATCTAACATCATGACCAATCATGCTCCCAAATCCTATTTTGGAAGCCCCTTTAGCCATAGTATGAGGTATACTTTATTACCTTCCCTCCAAACATATAGATCAAAGTACGACATGAATCATTCCCAAGTAAATTGGGGACATCCTCTTCTCTTCCTAGTCCCATGTTTCATACCTTTGCACTAGACCATGTTTCAAACCTAATTTTACATAAATTTAGAATATATTTAAGTATATATACTTTTAGCACAATTTAATCATTTTTTTTCTACTGTACTTATTAACAAAACTTATTGAGAAATCTTTAAATTTTTGCAACAAAATAGTTTTCATTTAAAATTATATATTGTTATAAACTTAACCCACACAGTTGCTTTATACCCAACTTGAGTGGCATCCTAACAGAATAATAAATTATAGCATTGAATACCAAAAAATAGGAAGACAGAAGCATTAATGCAATGCAAAGACCGCGTGTTGACATTAAATAGGGTTTAATATGATAGTACAAATCACATTGTTTTGCTTGCATGTTGTATCTATCTCTGACATCTATGACAAACAAAGTCAACGTGGACTTCATTATCTCCATGGGGTTCAAGGAACTTAGGGTTTCAGCAAAACGGTTGGTGGAAGGAAATAACTATTTTAGTTTCTTAGACTTTATTATATTCCAATATCTTCTTATTCTAGGATATTTTGGTATGAATCTCTTACAAGATATTACTTTTCACTTTTTTATATATAATTTTTCTTTTTCTGGAATGAAAAAGATGAAATGGGACCGAGTTTGATTATATATCTTCTGTTCTTTAAATAAAGTTTCATATTTATCTTCTTTGGTTGATATTCGATAAATATAAAATTTATATATGTTTTAGTTTTAAATTGTGAATTATGTTTTGTATTTTAAATTTTCATAGATAAAAATATTATCTTTCTTCTTTGTCGTGCTCTATCCCTTTATTACCTTGTTGATAATTTGCAAGACACAAGCTTTTCTCGTCTTGCAAAAAGCCCAACAACATCTGTTGGGTGATTATATTGTAATTTTTTTACTTGCTTTAGTGGATGTGATGAATGGATGGTTACAAATGCTAACTTGTAATTGTTATTTTTTTAAATCTTACCGATTATTTTTATATGAAACAAACAAAGTATTGATTTTATTGAAATGGTTTTGGTAATTTGTAATGGTTTCGGTCACTATAAGAAAATGTTTCATTAACAGCTAATTTTAGTGATCAAAAGTTATTAGTCACTATAATGACCAATTTATATATCAATTTTAAAAAAAATTATTGGTTACTAAAATAGTTACTATTATGAATAAAAAATTATAATTGGTCGTTAATTGATCATTAATTAATTAGAGACTAATTTAGAAACCAATTCTTTTTTGTAACAAAAATCTTGGTAGCTAATGTTTAGTGACCAATTTTTTTTGGTAGCTAAAACCTTAGTAGCTAAATTTTAAAAACCAATTTAGAGACCAATTATTATTTTTTTATTTATAATAGTAACCAATAATTTTTTTCTTTTATAAAATGATATATAAATTGGTCACTATAGTGATTAACAACTTTTGGTCACTAAAATTAATTAATAATGAGACTTTTTCTTGTAGTGGGTGTTCACACATATAGAAAAGATTAATGTAGTGAGTCTATATAGAAAGTATGAACACCTAAAACTCTTTACCGTCAATAACATCTCTAAAGGTCCTACTCAATTTGCATCATTTGAAGTTCAATCACCATAAATAACAAATGTTCTTAGATTGGGAGAATCATTTGAACCATGTCATAGGCTTAAGAGTAACCTACAAAAGATCTTTCAAAGCTTTAGGATGACTAAAATAAATAGACGGCAATACAATTTGAGAGTGTTATGACAAATCATATTAGGCTAATAGGGAAAAAATATGGAATTGCTAACTTTATTGCACATGTTGATAAGAAATAAAGGATATTAGGTATTTGAAAAGGATGTGAAAGTAATGACATGAACTTGAAATTTGTTGAATTCAATAAGAGATAAGTCTTGTTGCACTAGTTAGGATGATGATAATTGATTAGCTTCTTTTAAAATTGTTGAAAATGAAGTCTTGAATTATTTTTTGTAAATATTAATTGTATTATTTTTTAATTAATTAGGTTGATACTTGAAAATAAAATCAAAAATTAATCTAATTGATCCAACACAATTTAACACACTCCATAGTGGATAAATTTAGATTGGAAAACCAACAATTTATTCAAAAAGAAAAACAATCATCAAATGGTGGTATTACTATTGATTTTTCTCACCCTTATAAGAAAGGTTCACATGAAACTTCAATCCCTGTAGAAAGAAGGGATTTAAATTGTAATTTGATAGCTTTGATTTTGAATTTGAAGATTAACTTTGATAAAAGTTTTTTCTAAAGTGAAAAAGAAAAAGGAATATATCCCATTGGATCATTACGTGAGGATTGTAAATAACTCTTAGACTTATTAATAATAACTATCATTTAAAATAATATAATAAAAAACTTAAAAATATTTAAGAATTTAAATTAAAATGTGATATAATACCAATGAAAGTAAATTAAAATATGACATAATTATTAATATTTGAAGAGATTTACTATAAGTAAAATTTAAATCTATAAGAAATCTCAATTACTAATCGTAAAATATATATGATGGGTTACATTATTTTTTTAAGAGCATTAGTATGATTTATATATTTTTTTTATTACGATTATTATTTACTATTCTTATTATTGTTGTCATGACAATCATGGTGTACTAAGAAAAATAGTGTAAATTGCGGTAATTATTTTTGTAAAATGTGACGATTTTATCTCTCATAATTTAGATCGATAATGAGTTTGAATACTATCGTAATTCATGTCGTCACAAACTATAACTTTGATCAAAATAAAAAAATTTAAAATTAATGATTTGATTGAAAGAGAAATTGATAAAATTGAAAAAAATGTTACTTACAAACATCATAATTTACATATAAATTATGATGGTTATCGAAAAATAATAAATGACAGTTAAAATCATTACATTTTACATGTAAAATATGACAGTTTTTCAATTGTCGTCTTATATTATAAAAAATGGTAATTTTCAACTACTGTCATATTAAAATCGTCAGAATTTATATGATTTTTAGGTTAAACATTCTTATTGAATTTATATGATTTTTTTAGTGTAAACATTGTTATTGTTATATCAAGACAGTAATGATAAATGAGAAAAAAAAATTATGTAACGACGATGACAACATCATGATGAAAATGATTATACTTCTAATAGATGCAACAATATGTTGCTAATCTATTTGACACAACACAACCTTAATTTAAAATTTTGCAATAACTAAAATATATTTCAATATAGGAAGATTGTGATCTTTTTATTAATTTTATATTTTGTAAACTCTTAAAACTTAATGGTCATATAAAATTTCAATTTGAATTCCTATGTATTTTAGTCTTAACTGTTTATGAATTTTAATTTGATGATTGTATTATTTGGATTATTTATGAAACAAAAAATAATTTATGCACCGGAGATGTGATACAAATTCCAAGTATAGGTCTACAATTTAGTTAAAATAATGGGAACGAATAAAATTTTGGTTAAATTTATATTTCAATTGTAATCATGAGATTGATTACTTTTTGATCTATGGATGAATCACCATGAAAAAAAATTCAAAGCGTAGTGTGGAAGGAATTTTGAAAAAACGGCTTAAACCATTTGTGTGGCCTTAATGAATAATGGTCCAACAACACAATAGTGGGTTCATGACACAAGGTCCATTAATCCCACTTACTCAACTCATCAATTTAAACAATTCAATAATTTCTTCTAGTGGGGTGGGCAAGAAAAATAAATTAATATATATAAAAAAATATTATTATGATTGTCAAAAACCTAACATTACTTTTTTTTTTCTTTTTTGCCATCTTTGCAGTATTATAGGTTAAAAAAGAGGAAAATAACAAGTTAATGTCAATGCATATGCAACTGCAAGATGGATAAGTAAATAAAAGTCTGAAATTGGGATGTTACCCTCCCATATTTATCCCCATAATATTGTTAGTTATACCTAATGTCATATCAGTATATATATATATAATAATAATAAAATATTTGTAATATAATATTCAGTTTTCTTAACTTAATAAAGGATAAAAAATATTTTATCACAATTATTCATTGTTCTAATAAATGATCAAATACGACATTATCCGGAATACATCAATAATCAAGTTTAATAGAAAAAAAAATAATATAAACAACATTCACAGAAATTCAAAGCAGTTAGGGATATGCAATTGATTGACACAAGAAAGTTTGATGTAAAATTTTCATTTTAGTAACATTTCATTTGAGGAAAGATGTTCCATTCATCTTCACTCCACCTTTACAACGAGTGATGTGTAATTGACTCGATTGACGAATTTATTAATAAAATTATAGATAAATTTAAAATATATAATTACTGACAGATTTATCAATAAATCTTCAAAAATTAATTATAAACAAATCTTAAAAAATTTAATTATGAATGAATTTATCGATAAATTTTAAAAAAGTTAATTACAGAATGATTTTACTATAATATAGTCAAAATAAAAAGTTTTATTGACAAAATTTATGAACAAAAACATACATTCATAATAAAATTTTATTGATAAAAATTATTAATAATATTTTTGTTGATAATTAAAATTCTAAAATTTGTTGATAAATTATTTGATCGACAATTTTTTTTGTTTGGTAAAATTTTCTTTCAATAATACAATATTTCCTTATATTGATTAGATAACAAAGTTGGTCCTATCATCGAAATGACAAAAAGAATTCCTTGATTGCTCTGGAGTAATAAAATCTCGTTGTCAATAAGTATAATAAAAATAACTTCTCATTTTAAACTAAGCATAATGTTGCCAAGGACTTGATATGTAAACGATATAGTTAAATAACGAAACAAAGTAACAATTTAATTCCTCAATTACAAAAAAGAAAAAAAGAAGATAAAAACTCATTTTAGAAATATAAAAAATTAATAGAAAATCAATTAAATACAATAAATTTACGATGTAATTAAAATAAGTAAACTAGAGAAACTCAATTAAAATAAATAAATTTACTATATAACTTAATTGAGGCAACAACAAAATTTACATCTTAATTTTCTCTCTATTCATTGTACAATTTGTTTTACAAATAATATGTCCCCCTAGTAAATGATAATGGTGTAATTGAAGAGTATTAAGAGTGGTTCTCACTTGCATCATCAACACTTGTGTTTATACACTTACTGAATGAGATTCGAAAGTTCTTGATCAAAATTTTGCCTTTCTTCATTCCGCCTTTGTGATTGCTTCACCACATGCACACACACAACTTTTGATTGGAAGAAAGATCATTATCAATGGATGACAATAATTACAAATTTAATTCCGATCCAACAAAACCAACAGCTACAAGCATAGTCCGTGAAGATCGCAATAGCCAACCAATGGAAGATAATGCAAAGTGGAGTTGTCATGTTTTCATGATAGTGATGTTGAAACAAAACCCACCACTTACATTGGTGGAGATTTAACCAAAAATTTGATCACAAGTCACACTTCTTCATTCATGATGCTAACTATAGCACCACCAATCAGAAAAAAAGAAAATCTACCCATAACATGTTATTACCCGTGACATCACTAGTTCAAAAGTTTATGCATTAATGCTTGTTACCATAAGAAGGAAAAGAGAAAAACATAACTCAGTTGTAAAAAGCTTTCCAAATGATTGATACTGTTTGGTCAGTTCATGAATTCAAAACTCAGAATAAATGAATTGAAAACCACACCGTACCAAAGAAAGAAAGTTTTGGTTGATATTTCACATGGCATTTGAAGAAGTGAGTACAAGGAAATTCTATAGCTGCACCCTTCAAGTCAAAGGGACACATGCTATTCATATATCACCCATTAGGTCCAACATAGATGGCCCAAATTGTTCAAAGATCTATTGCTAAAACTTGCTTAATTCATAGAGTTTGATGCTATCGATGTTTTTTTATACCCTTTGTGTATGAGCTATATTCATTGGCTCTTGCCATATTTTAAAGAGGATTTACACGCACTATTTAGTATTATTCAATGAAGTTTATTACAAATCATTTTTTAACTGATTGTGAAAAGTGATTAAAAAGAGAGTATTACTATTTACATCCTGTCGCAAACTAAATTTATTTTAAACACAAGTTTAGAGCTTGTGAGAAAAAAAAAATGATTGATTAAAAGTGTGCTATGGAAATATTGAAATTGCATTAAATAAACAGTTTACACTTTCAATACCGAAAAAGGAAGTAAATGTAGTATTGGATTGGAGTGCCGTCCAACATAACTATACAACAAACACACACCATGTCAAGTAACGAGTGAACGAGTGATCATGTTGTGAAACTAAGATACAATACTCAAGTTAATAAAGGATAAAGCCTTGTTACTTTAGTTCAAGCCGAGTGATCAAAGACAAAAAATATCGAACCAGTTTAATTGGTTTAATCCCGACTATAAGTTGATCAAATCTAATCAAACCCGAGACTTATCTTCATTAATCAATTATTCCATGGCTTCGACACTGTAAAGAAAAATAGGGTCCTAACTTTTTGCGACAAGAGGTTTACTACATTTACCATGATAACCTTCTTTCTCCCAAAATATGACTCTTTTATTTTTCGGTTATGTTTTGTCTCTTTGTGTTTTTTTCTTCCCTTAACATGTGCTTCTCATCCATGTGGAATCTTGATTGTCATCAATATCCAGCTAAGTTGCAACTCACACTTAAGAATTTTGGTCATGTTTTCGCTGTCACTAATAATGGAGTCACACATTGGGATATTTTTTTTCCCATGCATTTAGTCTCTCTTCAACTACCATGAGCCTTCGCCAAAACCCCACATACGTTCAAAAGCCGATTGAACTTTATCTTCACACCCACCAAGAAAGTAACATGTCTAGAAACTTGGGACATAAAAAAAGAAGTAATGAAGAAAAGCATTCACTCTTTGCCACAGTATAAGTAAATCATTGTAGCATTCCGCCACCACCACTATGATATCAAACCCATTCTTACCTTCTCTGTTCTACTATTAATTCTAAACACGAATCCTTGCAAGAAATATGTGTTCACAGTTGCAAGAAGATAAAACAAGTTTTTTTTTCTTCTCTCTTCTTTTCAACAGACAAGTTTATATTTCTAATAACTTTTATTGTGTCGTAAATAGCATGTGAATAATAATTTGTTTTGGCAATGTTGATGCATGTGGGTGGTGTCCCATGAAAAATATGATTACTACCTTATTATTGATATAAATGAAAATGGCCATTTAATCAGTGACTGCAAGTGAACTCTCACATAAAACGCACTTGTCTCACATTGCGGCGTTAATCAATGACATATCCAATAAACACACCATGAAACCACAATAAAGAACCATTTAAGGAATAATAAAGTTCAGACTTGGATATGATAATGATGTCCTAAGGTATCAAATCCCACCCCTAGTCAAACAACATAAAACAAAAGTAAAAATTAGGACTCTTTCCTATTTATGTCTCAAAAATTACCAGGAAAAAGAAACTAATTGGGTACATAAACTATCGTCTACATCCTCTTCCTAGTACTTTGAGGAAAATATTATTGAAAAAGTAAATACATCTAATATCTTGAAAAACTTAAGAAACATTCAACATTTTATTCATTAGTTCGTGGATTAGGAAGATTTTGTAGGAGAATTCAAAATTATAAAACAAAACAAAAGAAAGATCTACCTGGTATACACATAGGAGTACAGATCAATGACATTGACATATCAAATGTCATAAATCACCTATATTCTCAACTTACACAATGAACAACATCATCCTATCCAAGGAATTGGAACTTCAAGAAAATATAAGAGTCTTTTTGACATATGATCCCCCCAAAAATTATAAATTTCAATTTATAATTTAAAAGCACTGACAAATTAGAATAATTAAATTCGTTTGGAGAAAAAAAAAAAGAAGAGATTACAGAATCCAATTACCCATTTCCATATCCATACAAGGGGCAATAAAAAGAAAAGTCCGGCAACAAATACCATTGATTTAAAGAAATGATTTCATTTCAATTGCAATTGTTACATGAAAAGAAATTTGAAACATAGTAATCTTCTCTATAGTCGGGGGTAAGAAGTGAGGGATGAAAAAATGTTTAGAGAGAAACATGTAGAAGGTTTAAAAAACGAAAATAATGTTACATAAGGAGTATGGAATTTCACCTATCGTGTAGGGCAATTACCACCACTGATGAACAAGAACTCCACTTTGTCTAAGGGAATTGAAGAGCTGCAAGCATTGATCATATGTTTTCTCATACTTAGAACTCCTCTGCCCAGGACAACACCTCTGCCATCTATTGTAATGGCATTCGAGGAAAATTTCATCTATCAAACATATAGCTCCAGTTTTAAACAACCTCGGAATCAGATCAAATTCAGTACCCTCAACATCCATCTTCATCACAACAAAATCGTTCTTTGTAACAGTCTTCTTCAACCATTGAGCAAAATCAAATCCCTGAATCTTCTCCACTTCGCCATCAAACTCCTCCTTCCCCAAAGACTGCACAGGCCGAATCCTACCCATCCCCCTGCCTTTAACCTCGACATGCTCCCCAGGATCACGATGAATCTCAAACGTCAATGTTTCGTTCTTCACCCATGCAGCGTAAGGAACCAAAGTGATCCCCTTCTTCAACCCATACTCCGGATGAAAAGTCTTGTCAGCTTCAATAGCATACACATGGAAGGTCTTGTTCTGTTTAGGATACTGTTTCCTAAACCAAGACCCTATGCTAGAGCCATAGCTTCTAGCTCCAACATCAACATACAAATACCTGTTCTTAAAGCTTATATCAACCATTGAAGGAAGGTACTTTATGTTCTTCACATTCCTTTTCAAAGTAATCCAAGGCTTTAAAGGCTCCTCCGATATCAAAGGCTCGGCAATCTTAACCAAATCATGCTTATAACCAGGAACATAACATTTTCCATTTGAATCACCAAAATCAAATTTACCAGCACCATCACCACACTCTTTTTTCAAAACAATTTCACGTATATACGGCATTGAAGAATCAAAGCCTTCTAAGCCATGCAACTTCACTACTCTGAAACAATGGAACAAATCAAGGAACGAATTAAAACTATACGTATCTTTAGGGTTTGCAAAATGGAACACTGCGAACCCTCCAGGTTTCAGCGTCCGGTCGATCTCCGCCGCGAAATCCGCCGGCTTCGCCGACTGCACGAACGAATCCTCGCCGGAGAACACGAAATCGAAGGTCCTATTGCCGAACGGAATCCGTTCACCTCGGCCAAACTTCACAAGCGGCTTCACCCCCTTCCTCGCAATTCCGACGGCGTCTTTCACGCCGATCTCCCTCAACGAGAAGACGTCGCGTCCGGTCGGCGTTTCCACGCACAGCGACTTCGACTGCGGCGAGAGGTAACCGCCGGCAATCAGGTCCTGAAAAGCGGAAGAGTAAAACCGAACGCCTTTGATCCAGTCCTTGCTGGTGTAAAGCTCGGGCTGCAGTGAACCGCCGCCGGAGGCAGACTCGACAGCAAGGGGACCGGTGCCGGCGGTGACGAGGCTGAGAGTCTGCGGCAGAGAGAAAAAACAGAAGTCGCCGATATTGCAAGACTCGCCAGCGACGGCGATGATGTAAGCGAAACGAACGCCGATGATCAAAACGCCGAAAAGGAGAAACCGTACGAGAAAGTTCCGGAGAGAACTAGGCTTGCCTGCGGACTGTTCCATGGTAAAACAGCGCACTTTTTTCTCACAGAATAATCAATAAGAAAAACAAATGGCGGAATCAAAAAGGAACGAAAATGGAAAAAGAAGATAGATTATGGCTTTTCCTTTTATCGAGAGCAGAATCGAGCTGAAGTGTGGTTGGCGCCGATTAGGGGTTTAGGTTGGGTGGCAGAAATTGGGAAATAGAGAGGCGAGCGAGGGGCAAAACGGGAAAACATAATTCACAAATGAATATGCGGTGGCTTTCTTTTCTACGTTGTAAGGGAGTTTTTGCTACGGAGAAGCGAAGAGCGAGTTCATGACTCGGAGAGTGTGACTCGGTGGTGGTGGTGGTTTTTGCAGAGAAAAAAGGAAAGGCGTGTGAAAAGTAACCGGATTGTGCTGCGTGGATAAAGGAAGAAGAGCGAGATAATCTAATATTCTCTTTTCCGCAATTGGCTCCGAGAATTTTTAAAATTGCAAGAATGCCACTGCCACGTCACTTTCCTTTTTTCTTTATTTACGGTGACAGAGACAAATGTAATGTGGTGTTGGAGGGTTAGTTATGTCCACGCAGGCAATGCAAAACTGTTTGATATTTTTTTTTTGCGATGTGTCTGTGTGATGTTTTGTTTTGCTTCCTGCTGGGTCCGTCTTTCATGAACTGTGTTCGTCGAAATCTATAAAAATGTTTGATATTATTGCTCACATTTTCAATATTCGTGTTGCATAAGATATATGATTTAAAAAAGATTTTCGTGAAGCATCTAATCTAATGTCAAAGATTGCAAGCAAAGGAAGCAAACTCCAAAAGTTTAATAAGCATATCAAATTAAGTAATTATGGAATGAAATGAATGTAAATCAATTTTATCAGTGTTACTTTATATTAATATGGCAACTTTCGGTTTATCACAACTATACTCTATGAAAATTTAGTTTAATATGGGAAAAAAGGAAAAAATAAATAAATAAAAAAGAAAAGTAATAAAAGCTGTTGACAGTACACCAATGTTAATTATTCGTGAAAGGAAAAGGATTCATTCATGTTGGACGAATTTCAATTTAGAGATATGAAAATAAAGATTTGTTGAGTTTTGAATGTAAAATATGCGCGTAAAGATAGAATAGTCTTAACTGTGAGAAGAAAAAAAGTTGTCCTGTTAGACAAATAGTATGTGAAATACATATCCAAATAAAATAAAAAATAAAGTATCAAGAATGTCAACTAAAAACAAATTGATAAATAAAGAAATATATCTATCTAGTTTGATCGTGTGAGATAAATTTTTTTACTAATAATTACATATTTAATATTCAAAATTAATACAAGGCAAAATAAATTTGGAGTTACATACTTTACAAAAACTCATATGTAGAGATGAATATCTAAAAAAATTAATAAAGATTAAGATTTAAAATTATATTTAATATATATATATATATATATATATATATATTATAATCTTGATTAATATTATTATTATTATTTATTTTTAACTTTTAGGTTATTTCTGAATATTTTTCTAATTTTTGGAGTTCGTCTTGATTTTTTTTTTCATGAAAGAGTATTACTAAGACAACGATTAAGGGAAAATCATTTTTTTTATCAATGAGAATATTCACTAAAGAAGTTAACTTTCTTTTTAGGTTGTTATCGGATGAAAAATATTTTTGACTAATAAAGATTTTAGTTAGAGTATAAGTTTTTCTGAACTCTCAAATCTCAAAATTTCTCTTTTTTCTTGTTTTGGTTCCATTTGAGAGATTTTGTTGTTGAATGCGAGATCAAAATTGAATAAACGAATATTGTTATTCTAGATTTGTGTTGATATATTTAATTTGTGAATCATGCACTATGGGAGTTAATACTTTTCTTGGTTTTCTAAGTTTTTTGAACAATTTCTTGAAAAACATTGGAATTAAACTCCAATTATATGCTTTTACTTAGTCCTATTGTAAGTTGCTTAAAGTGACACGTTTTTTTCAATTTAGTATAAACTATTTTTTAGTTCAATTATTCAATGTAATAATGTGTATGTTATGATTTAAAGTGATATTAAGATGTTTGATTGAGATGTTTTTAAGAAGCTTATGAATGATAAATACACATGTGTCAAGTACAACCACTTTTATTTAATAAAGACCTCCTAACTTTCTTGAGTTTTAAATTTTTGTAAATGAAAACCTCAATAAGAAATTAATGGAGAATTTATTACACATCTAAAAAATATGTACATGCCTGAATATTAAATGTCTTAAATTTATGTTTGCATACTTGTAACAAGTCAAATGTTAATATCTCATTAAAACACATGTTCATTACAACTACTGAGGAAGGTATCAATTAATATGTTTTGGGTCTTGTTAAGTACAGATTAAGGATAATTAACATGCATTGAATACTACAAAAGTATAACTATATGTAGTTATGTGTGATATTAAATAAAATTTGACTTAATAACCATTAATGTAATTTATAAAATCTGACTTAATAACCATTAATGTAATTTATAAAATCTGACTTAATAATCATTTATTTTATTTTATTTTATTTAAAGGACAAAATGTCCATAAGTGTTGTATATGTGTGTTTAATATTTTATTTAATACTCACCAACAAAAGTTAAAAGATAATTAAATAATAAAATAACTATATTTTAATGTTGCTAAAAATTAAATATAAATAAATATAAGAAAGTCTAAATTAACAGAAAAATCAACAAAAAGAAAAATAGTGTTAAACATTTAAAAGTTTACAAAAAAAAAAGTTAGTAAAGATTTTTCTTTTTTTTTGCATTTTAGTAAAGATCTAAAAATTTCAAAGTTCATGTTTTGTATCAAAAAGTTATTGTCTAAAAATTTAAAAGGGTATTTTTATCTTTATAAAATCTATTATATACATTTATATTACTTTAATTAATATACTTAATTATTCATGTTTTTAATGTAACAATGATAGAACCAATAGACAATAATTATTCCTTAACCAGTGTCACTGATTAACATTCTCCATATTTTTTTAATACACATATTTGATTTGTAGTTAAAAATATGAATTAAATAATTTATTATAACATTTATTTATAGTCATTGGAATATAACTTACTTGTTTATCATATTAATTGATGAGACTAAATATGTTTTACTCTTGGACTTTTAGTAAAATTGGAGTTAATTTCTTCTAAGTCTTTGACGAAGTTGAGTTTTCTAATCTTATAAATACGTGAATTTAATAATTTTAACAATTTTAATAAATTTAGTTAAGTTTATTTAGTATTTTAGATGTATTTCAGGTAACATTTGAGTAGTTTATACTATGACATATTTTCGCTTTAAATGTTAGTTGAGAAACATATTTGGAATGTCAAATAAATTTAATAAAATTTAATTAAAATGACTAAATTCACATTCTTATAAATAGAAGATTAAATTGATCCAAAAGTTTGAAAAAAGACTAATTATATTTTTTTTATCAAAAGTTAAGTGATCAAAATATACTTAACCCTAATTTACGTATAATTACCTTATATTTGATAACTAATATTTTCATTTGTTGATTTTATGAAACTTTACTATAATCATGTTTTGTATTACAATAAATCATTGTTAATATATTTAACAATGTATTTTGTATTCGATGAATTTTGATTCAAATTTATTTTTAAATCAAGTTGCAATAGATTTTATAGATTACCAGTAATTAAGTATCACAACTTAAATTATTATTTCAAATTACAGAAAACAACGTATATAACTAAAATTATTTATCATAATATAATATACATATTTAAAATATGTAATTAAAATTTTAAAATATTTAACGTCATTAAATTTTGGAAAACTCAAAACTGTTGACCACCTTTTTAACGTCTACAATTCTCGTGATGAAATGAGAGGGCATTATTGGCATTATATTTGAGCGGTGATTCACTTTTGGAGTACACTGTACGCACATGAATAAGAACCAATCAACGTTCAAGAAGGAAAGAATATTATATAGCCGTTAAAGAATTCTAATGACTAAATTACCCCTATTTCCGTGATCCAACGGCACGTCGTTTGAGGCTTCCGTTGGAGGGGAGTGGTTGAGCGAAACAGTGCGCAGAAGGATAGCAGATAAAGAGAGCGACGGCACACCAGTCACGTGCGATTCGCTCGTTTTGGACGTTGGAAAGTTGGTTGGTGTACCTCCGAACAAATTCCAATGCATTTGGATAAGTTAGGTTTACAAATTCTCACTTTTCATAGATATTTCGTAAAGAAAAAAAAGCTTATTCGATAAAAGAATTTTTGTGTAAGGTTAAATCATATAACATTTTAAATATGATTGAATTTTGTTAAATAAATTCTCCAATTTAAATATTTGGAGTAAAAAAGTTTAAAGCATATTCTACTGAAATTAGTGAGTATTTTGTTTCAAATTAATAACCATTTTTCTTTTATTTTGAGGTTGAATAATGACATGTCTTGGATGTTCGTATAATATTGAACTTATTATGCTTATACTTCCAATATTAAGATATTGATTCACATATCAATTCAGTCATAATTGATTCACCTAAACTCCTTGACAATGGATTATTCAAAGTAAGATATTGCCACATTTAGTCAATTATTTTTAGAAATAATAATTAAATGCACATATGTATCAAACTTACTTTATATAATCCACTATATTTGGACATTTGATTATTTCGATGTCCATCCATAACACAATATAACTGATTTTCTATGGAAATAATTAATTTGTTCTTTGAGCCCTTCATTAATATTCTTCTTAACGATTAAAGAAATCATACTCAAAGATAAATCACCCCACATTCTAGAACATTTAAAGAAACATCTTTATGCAATTAAAATATGAATATACACGTATTAATTTCATTATAACTAAGTTAACATGTGATAAAGTATTCAACGTAACTAAAAAGAAAAGGAAAACTCTGGTGTACCAGTACCATGAACAGACAAGTAGTTAGGATTTTAAAAATCGGCACTAAAGCTTTTCATAAAGACATGGAAATGAAGAGATTGGTTTAATTTAAGGGCATTTTAAAAAAATATGGTTTTGAATAATGAAAAAAGAGAATGATTTAAACTCTTCTTACCCCTTACTTTGATCTCTTTTGAGCAAATTTTTATTGTTGCAGGTTGATTACAAAAGAAGCAATGAAATTACTTAGATCACGTTATTGTCCACGAAAGGCAAAGTTTTTCTTTTGTAGTGACTATGAAATAATTGGAAAATCTAGATACAAGATTTTTTTGGTTGGCTAAAGGTAGGTGTTATTTATGTTAGACTTGAGGACACTAATGTGATCTTAATTGCACATACAAGAAATTACCATTTGTGGCTAATTTGACTTTTTTAATTTCTTTCCCAAAATTAGTTAAGTTATATTGGAAAAAAATGGATAGATTGCTTTTACCATAAATGGTAAATATTTCATCAATTAGCCTATACATTTATGTTAATTACCTAGAATTTGTGAAATCTGAATTATCTCCATATATATAATATAATTTTTCAGTGTGCATGTTTTGCTTAATCTGGCGTAATGCAATGTAGGGTCACATAATGTAATTAGGTTAAACACGTGATTAGAGCTGGCAAAATAGGTTGAAATTCGCGAGCCAATTCGACTCACAACAAGTTCAAGTCAGGTTGGGTTGAAATTTTTTTACAAATTTTAATATGGGTTGATTTTTGACTCAGCTCATCTAGAACCCGGCTCACCTGGGTTGAACCTGTGGTGAGCCGAGTTGGCTCACCAACCCGCAAATAAAAGGGTCACACAAGTGTTTTTTATTAAGTTGGACTTTACATCTATGTCATGTTAGGTTGTTTTTTTAGCTAACACATAAATAATTTGTATTTTTTTATTTTGGTTTGTATTTGAATTGTATTAAAGTTTATTTAGATTTTAATTAGAATTATAATTTAGTTTTGATTGAAACAAAATATAAAAAAAATATTTTTTTTAATTAAGTTAACTCGTGAGCCAATCCGTTTAACCCGTCAATCCATGGTGGGTCGGGTCGGATTTAAATTTTGTTGGCTCGTTAAAAAGTGAGTCAGGTTTAGTTGGCTCACTTAATTAATGATCAATTTATAATGGATCAAGCCGACTAAATTACCTGTTTTGAAGGCTCTAATTGTGATAGATTTTCTTAATTCACGCCACTTTTATTAAGTTCTAAACTTTTCACAAAACAGCTATCATAAATAAACATAAGAGACAAACTAACTTGATATTTGGTCGAAATTAACACATGCAATTGCTATACAATAAACTCTAATATTTATTTAATTATTAAGTTTTTAAAGTGTTATAATTAGACTTGGACTAAAGGCCTCTTTGTGTAAGTTCCAACTAAGAACATCATTGATCCTAGACGAGACTTCATTGGCTCAACCTTATTAGAGTAACATTGACTTTTTTTTTAGTGTATGTCCGTACATTTTTAGTTTGATTTTAATCGAAAAATTTGTAGCCTTATTCGAGTTGGAGAATCTTTCACTAAACCTTAATTCAAGTTTTTTTTTTAGTGATATCAATGAGAACATCTTTTGACCAATAATCTTTCAATTGTTATTTATTAAGATATACCATCTTTTGATATTGATATAGTTTGATTAAGGTTAACTTAATTGGGGTCAAAGTATAACCGTTGGATATGAATTAGATATTTATTAATGTTTCGATTTAAAGTTTGTTTCGTTAAAATCAATCATCATGCATCCGAGAGAAAAATAGATATTTTTGAAAAATATTTTAATTGATTTTTTTTATTTTCCAATTGAATCAACTCTTTTACTTGACTTCTTATACTTAAAGTGATTGATGTATCTACTTCAATGATACTGTTGTTCCATACCGTTATGGAAGAAATTAAGGTAAAATATACACTTATTCAGAAATAAAAAAAAATTGATCTACTTTAATTTGGTATTTTGACTTAAATTCTTTAATTTTTGGATACTCAATTAAAAATCCTCTTTTTTACCGTTTTAGAGCGTGGAACTCCGTTACGGTTTTATCTTTGAAAGACATATCGAAAAATGGAAGGAAGAAGAATATTTAAACTGTCTTAAGTCTCAATTCATAAATAATGTGAAATATTAGATCTAATAAAAATAATTAATAAAAAATTATAAATAAACTTATTAAATAAAATTTTATCATGAGATCAAAATGAATAAATTTTTTAAGTTGTTTCACTAACACAAAAAAGTCTTTTAACGTCCGATATTTTTGACCTTTGACGTCTGCCCAAACACCGACGTCGTACTGGGTGACGTTAAAATAACGTTGAAAAACAAAACAGACGTCACTTAACGTCGGAGCAATAGGGGTCCGACGTTATCCAACGTCGGGGCCAAAAGCAGCAGACGTCAATTTTCGCGCTAAATGGAACCAAAAAACAGAGCAATTTGACTTCTGTTGGGCTCTGACAGACGTTAAATAACGTC
>Ga0214543_1003856_pt1 | contig 28863 bp, 18 predicted proteins | sample CNSS2metaG_FD_160094 | JGI IMG/M metagenome (GOLD analysis project Ga0214543, IMG submission 160094) | Root nodule microbial communities from cowpea collected in UCLA plant growth center, Los Angeles, California, USA - CNSS2 | ecosystem: Host-associated > Plants > Roots > Nodule | place: USA... | reverse complement strand
AAAATGTCTCATAACTAATGAATGAGGTAGGTAGGGACTAATGATGGATTAAGTGGGGAGTTACGATGGACATTTTGATATTGAGTTATGAACAACAAAAGTAAATTATTTCCATGACGACCAAATTTAATTGTAGCTTATTTGGATGGTGAACATTACAAATTATCCTATAAGTAACGTAAATGGTATGTGGGGAGCCGTGTCAGATTAAATGGGGAGTTATTGTAAATTTTTTTATTATCGGTTGCAGTAACTGAAAATATGAAACAAAAACAGGTACTAATGACCAAAATATCCAACATAACTTCCCACTTCATTGTTCTTCACTCCTCAATTTCGAAGATAGTGTGACTCGAAAATTCTAAAAAACCCTGTGGCCACATTACCCAACATTTAATGTCATGGTCATGGAAATGAATTTGTATTATGTTAAGGTTAGTGTGAGGAGTGAAGACCAAAATAGTCATCACAACTCCCCACTTACTACCTATGTACTCCTCACTTACAAACAATATCAGTATTAGCACAATTTCAAAAAGGTCCACCGTTCATATAACCCTTTATGAAGTGGTAAAATTATGTATCTTTATTCGCACACTATCCCAATAGCATTGACAAGTCTTGTCCAAATTGCAAGGTAAGAGTAAATTTCTGAATTAAATATCAGCCTTAGCACCTCCCAATAAAGTTGACAAGTCTTTTCATAATTAGAAGGTGTAAGTGAGGCCAATCCCAGAGAAGTACATCCTGTAGGAAAATTTGTGGTTAGATTAGATGAAAGGTGGTGCGATTGTGGAAAGTTTCAAAAAATACATCTACCATGTTCACATGTTATTGCAGCTTGCAAGCATGCACATCACGACTTCAGTCCCCATTATAGGCTGGATGTCATCATGAAAGTATATGACAATTTATTTGGCGAGTTAAGACATGAAGAATATTAGCCACCATACCAAGGGCCACAGGTTTGGCCTCATCCTACCACAAAAAGGAGCGAGAGGGGTCGTCCTAAATCAAGTACAATTAGGACTGAGATGGACATTAAGGAAGGAAGACAATCAAAAAAGTGTTCCTTTTGTAGAACTGAATGACACACAAGAAATCATTGTCCTAATAACCCTGCACTTAGATGATTCACATCAAACCACTTAGTTTATGTTGTACTTTTAATTGTGTTCAATAAACTTGTACTTGATTCAATTCAATGATACATCTTTTCTTATTATCTTTTATTGTTACTTATTTTATATAAACCAAAAACAAATAACAAAATTATTTAAAATACAATAATGAAATGCTTTTAAATTATTTTAGTTATTTCCATCATTTTTAAAATATTTTTAACAAATTTTCAATGTTTATAATATACAATTTTTTAAAATTATCAAAAATTAAAAGATAACTGTAATTTTGATATTTATAAACATCTATTAAAAATAATTAATATTACACAAATTATAAAAAAAATTAAATTAAATTAAATTGATTTTTATATTTTCAAATTGCACATAAAAATAACTTACTACACAATATAAAATCTATTTTTAAATCCACAAATTTAAAAATAAAAAAATATTATTTATTATTTTTTTTCTTTCAAATAATACCTAAAATAACTAAAAATATAATTCTATATCTATTTCTAAAAAATATATATTTAACCTTTAAGATAAAATTTTTACATAAGATAAAAGATAAAAAATAAATCTTATATCTATTTTATTACAAAAATTTTAAAAAATTTATTCTAATTTTTTTTTTTAAAAAAAAACCCAAGTTCAGAATTCGGATCCCTGAAGATAACATACACACACATGTTAACATAATTACATAAATGTTAACATAATTACACACACACATGTTAACATAATTACATAAATGTTATGATAAGATAAAAAATATATTGGAGATGCGAATGTGTTTGATGACAAGCCAAATAATTAGAAAAAATAAAAAATAGAAAGTACATATGTGTGTGTGTATATATATATATATATATATATATATATATATATATATATATGGTTACTTAATTAATTATGAATATTTTCATAATTTAAACGGAAACAGAGATATGGCGGAAATGTACATCCCCATACCCATCCCCATACCCAATTGATAAAGTCGGAGATTCTCCATACTCATACCTATACCCAATCAAAGCGGATTCCCCATCAAAAAGGGGAACGGGTTCGGGCAATACCCACGGGGACGAGTTTATTTGCCATCTCTAGATACAGTCGATCATATTGACATTAAAATTTTTTATTTTTAATATTTATTTTTTACCTTTTAAAAAATTTAAAACTAATCGACATCATCTTAATGTTGACTAATTTTTTGTTTTGATCGTCATTGTTAGATGTTAGTTTTTTTATTAGTGTAGAAAGTTGAACTCACAACCCCTCTCACCTTCTTTTCTAATTTTGTCACTAAGGGTGTGTTTGGATTGGGAAGTGAATTTGAAGGAGAATGACCGGATGAATTTGAGGAGATAGAGAGAATTGTGTTGTTATTTGTATTAAGGGATAGATTATGTGATTTAAGTAGATTTGAGATGAGATTTTGTGAAAGTTAGTATATGATATGATGTGTATGATAGATTAATTTTTTTTAATAGATAAAAGTAAGTGATTACCATTTGCTAAAAAATATGGTATAATTTTAAATTAAATAATGAAAATGATATGAAAATTAAATGGATATTCATATTTTTAATTAAAAATAAAGTTAAATTTGGGAAGATAAAATTTAAATTTGTTGAGAATTGTAGGAATACATTTTAATTACATGTTTTTAACCACAACTAAATAAAAGCACAGGAAATATGAACCCCACATTAACCACATGCATTCTCCATTTCTTACCACTTCCAGGTGGAAGTCTTGAAAAAGATGGATTTTCTTACCTCAAGATGAAATTTGGACTAGAATCCCACTATTTTAAAATAAAGGGCAATTAGAATTGACTAGATAGATATTGGTTCTATTATTGTCCAAGAGTATAGTAGTGGACACTAATTCCATACTAACATAAATATTCAATTACTAAAAACAATTAATAATAGTTAATGACCACCTAGATACTAGTGTTTAACATTATACGAACAAAGTTTTTTTTTTTTTTAACTTTTTAACATTTCTTTTTGCAAATTAAGCTTTTATGTCACATTATAGTTAGTTTTAGTATATTCTAATAACGTTGCAAATTAACTAACAGTAATATTTAGAAGTTAATTTGACATTTTGTTATAGTAAAATTGTTTTACATCAATTAAAATAAAGTATAATGTCAAAACCTAAAATATAGATAAAATTATATACAAATAAACCTAGGAAATATAAATTAAAATAAGGTATTAAAACCTAAAATTTAGATAAAATTATGTATATGAACTGAGAAAATATAAAATACAACATACATACATATTTAAACCGTCAATGTCAATATTTAGTGACACACTTCATCAATTCATCGTTTTAGACGGTCATGGCCGTATAACACTTACGATCTCCAAATAGTATATGTAATAGAAGAATGTATTTCATCATCATCAATTAAGTGGAACAACACACTTTTTATTTGTTGAACATACAGACATGCGTAGGAAAACAGAGGCATATTCATCTTCATATCTTCATGCCTTCAATCTCCTCTTTATTACTGCAAATATTGGAATCCGCAACTCATATTCAACCTAGAAAAATTATAAAAACAACTATTTTACTTTTATAACGGTAGTTAAGAAAAACAAATTATAAATTTAATTATAGGAGTAAAAGTAGCATAATGGCTAATATGACTATATTGGATTGAACTCCAAACTATTTTTGTAAAAGGTTCAAATTAGTTAAGTTCATTTTGCCTCACTTAACCTAATGGTCCTTTTTCCCACACCTTCATAGTTTTTCCCTACAACTCTACAGGCAAAGTAAAAAGACCATTTTTCCTTATCTTATTCTCATCATCTTCTTCCTCCTCCGTCTTGATAATGTTGATTTTTACCATGATCTTAGCTATCTTTTGCTAACAAATTCAACTCCTCTTGATCTTTTAACCCACTTAATCCTCACTTTTACTTTACTTTTGTGAATAAATACAATATGGGTTACATAGATCTAATTATACCACTAATCTCCATTTTTGTTTCCAATTTAATGATAGGAAACTTTTGTCTCAAGCCAAAGAAGCTGTCAACCAGAGAAGAAAGAAGAAAAAAACCAAAATTGAAGATATGAACATAGCATTTCAAGGCTGAGCGCCAAGGCTGAGCACCATTCTTCTGGTATTTTTCAGCGCTGAGCGCCAGAATTAGCGTTGAGTGTAAGTTGATTCGCATTTTTAGATGCTTAACGCCAACACTTAACACCATTTGGTTCGCACTTTTGGGTGCTGAGCGCTGATTAGTTCGCATTTTTTTACGCTGAGCAATGCGGGGACAGCGCTAAGCGACACTTGTGTTGATGTGAAAAAATTAAACCTATTTCTTCTGGATTCTCGAGGGGAATGCATCTTTTGTAGTGTGGAGGCACAAAGAACACATTTTGGAGAGCTTGAAGGTGTATTAGGGCTTGTGGGAACGACTCCTTCTTTCTCTTTGTATCTCCTTTCTCTTCCCTTTCTTCCATTTGTAAGCTTAAGTTCTCCATGACATTGGAGAGCTAAACCCATTTTTGTTGGGGTTAGATGTAGTCACTACACTCTCTTGTAATTGCAATGTTTTGAATATATAAATGCCTCTTTCATTGAATGCTAGTCTTCTTGTTTCTTCACTTAATGCTTGCATTTATTTGGTCATCCATTGCATGATATTTGGTTCATTGGGTGTGGAAATATCTTTTAAAACCTTTATTTGGAACAAGAAAACTCAATGGAGCTTGTATCTAGGAATGGAGCTTGACTCATTGGTTGTCTTAAACTCTAGTGCATAAAGCAAATTTTCTTATTAAAAGTTCAAGGGATTGACTCTTAATAAGGAAATTTAGGCTCAATCCATTAAGGAATTAGGGTTTGAGTAGAATTATGGGTTAACATTAGCATATTAATGTAGAAGATGTAAAATTTTAGTTTCATGAGAGCATAGTTGGTGAATTCTAACCCCGACAATATCAATTCATATCATTTTTAATCTTTTCCATTCAATAAGTGCATTTAACTTCCAAAGTTCAATTTGAATCATTTATGCAAAAATTTAATTTCTTACATGAAACTTAAAATATGGATTTATTCTTTAGTTTAAATTAGTTATTAATTGCATGATTATTTAGTATACACGAGCCTCTTGGGAAACGATATCCCAGTCTCACCGATTACTACTTGCGCGACCTGGTACACTTGTCGGAGTCTTAACACCCTTCTTCTCCACACCATCTTCTTCCTCCCTCTGGCAAAAACTTTAGTGTAGAACCTATGTAGTACGGGTAAGGGTGATCATGGATTGAATTTTTAATGATCCAATCCACATTCATTTTGAATCCAAATAATTGGATTAGATTTTCGATCCAAATCCATTCTTTTAGAAAAAGTAGATTGAATTTTTTTTAAAATCTAGATCAAAATATTTGGATCGAGTTTAAATCCAGATCAAAATATTTGGATCAAGTTCAAAATCCAAAATTCATTTTTTATAAAATAAATTTAAATTGAATTTTCTAAAACTTGGGTCCACAGGGTCGACACCATAGAATTCAGCAGATTTTTTGTCGAGGCCAACGAGGCCAAATTTCAGCATGGGACGAACTCGATTGAATTTCGGTTAGGGTTGACCGAATTTTGGTCGAGCACAACTTGGTCGAATTTAGCCGAATTTTGGTTAGGTATGACTCGACAAAATTTCAGTCAGGATCAACTTTACTAGATTTGGTCGAATTTCGGCTAAGGTCGATTCTGCATAATACAACCAAATTTTTGCCAGAGCTGACTTGGCCAAATATGGCCACATTTGGGCCAGGGCTTGATCAGTCAAATTTCGATCAGGGTTGATTCCACTAAATTCGTCGGTCCAGCTGAATATGGCAAATTTTTATTCAGACCGACTCAGTTGAATACAGTCAAATTTTGTTCGGAGCTTACTCGATCAAATACGAATAAATATGGGTTAGGGCCGACTCAACCAAATTTTGCTCATGGCCAATTCGACTGAATTTGGCCAAATTTAGGTTGAGACCGAATCACTTGAATACGACCAAATTTCGGTCGCGATCGACTTTGTCGAATACGACCAAATTCGGGATAGGACCAACTCAGCAAAATTTTTGGTCGAGGCCAACACTACTAAATTTTAACCAAAGCGAACTCGATGGAATTCGGCCGAATTTCGATTGTGGCCGACTCGGTTGAATACTACCTAATTTTGATCGTGACCGACTCGTTCGAATACGGCCAAATTTCGTCCTAGGTCATCTCAACTTAATACGGCCAAATTTGGGTCAGGGCCTACTCAGCCAAATTTGGGTCAGGGCCAACTCGGCCAAATCTCGATCGGGGCCAACTCGATTGAATTCAACCAAATTTTGACCGAACCAACTAGGTTGAATACGACCAAATTGTGGTCACGACCGTCTTGGCCAAATACGGTCAAATTTTGTCTAGGTCGACTCAGTCCAATGTAGTCAAATTGGGGTCGGGGTCACCTCGAACCTTCTCCCTCGCTCTCGCACAACCTTCTTCCCTCTAAACCACCCACCTCTTTAACAAAAACTTTGCCATTAATATTAGGCATCGTGGACACTGGCCTCTTCCCCTCAGGCCCTTTCCCCCACTCTTGCATAACTCTTCCATTACACACACAATCTTCCATCATATATGGATGTGTTAGCAAAAACTATGAAGTCGAATTCTATGTTTGGTGAAGGAGAAAAATAAGATCAAGTCCAACATAAGATACAAAAATGTGGATTGTAATTATTATAATAAACATGGGCACATTTAAAGATACTATTTTAAGTGGAAAATGGATAACAAAGATGAAAAGATCAAGTAAAGAGAGAATGATCACAATGATGATGATGATGATGATACTATTACTACTACTACATGTAGCAATCTTGATCTTTTTTGTGACTATGAGTCTATTAATCTTGTATCTGATGTGAGGATATAGATAATTGATAACGGTGCTACACTGCATGTTACACTAAGGAATGATTTCTATACATCTTTCACTTTTGGTGATTTTGGAGTTTCGAAGACGAATAATGATGTTGTTTCAAAGGTTATTGGTGTTTGTAATGTTTGATTGCAAATGAAGATTGAAGTGCAATTATTACTTTAAGGAGATAAACAAGCTTCATATGTTCGCTTTAACTTTACCTCTATATTTTCGTTATGATAGTGGTTATGACAATTAGGGCTGAGCAACAATTGGATTAGGCTAGATTCGGGTCCAATATGACCAATCCAACCAAACCCAAATTTAATAATTAAAATCCGTATCCAACTTTTTTAGTTTTTAGATTAAGTGGGTTTGGGTTAGTTCAGATCTGGTTAAATGCAGATGGATGATGGTTTACCCCGAATGAAATGTAAAAAATGTGACGAATAGAGAGGAAGATGATTTCCAACCATAGTTTTTCCACTATCCTTGGTTCTCTTTATTACTATGTCATTGCACAAATAGTGTAAATGCCACTACACTACCACCTACGACATAAATTGGAGCAAATCAGAACAGATAAAGGTAGATCAAAGTAGTTAAATGCGATTTGGAGCAGATTAAGGTAGATCGAAGCTGATCAAGGTAGATCACAGCATATCGATTCATAACTACCTACCACACACTCGCCTAAGACGCTACAAGCTTGGTAGGCAATTCCACTGTCTTCTTTGGCACCCCTCCTCCAAAGCAAAATCATTTCTTAGAGTTAGGGGACCTACTTGCAAGTTGAGATACAAGAAAGGAGCACACGAAAGATATGAGACGTTTGTATTGTCTATTGTTCCTGTAAAACCAGAGAAGGTTTTGACAGATCGTTGCTTTAGCTTTTAAAGGTTATTGGCAGGTGCGGTTGAGGAGATCAACAAATTTGGGTTTAAGAAAATGTTTTAGTAGTTCCGGATCGGGTTGGGTATCCACAAAAATTTAATTTGGTATCTGAACCCGACCGTTTATATCTGCATTGTTTTATCCACTTGAACCTAATTCAAACATAGCTAATTGAGTCCTTATTTTCTTTTTTGGGTTTAACGGTTTCAGGTGGTTTGAATATTCTTGCTCACCCCTAATGACAATCACTTTCATTCTAGTAAAATCACTTTCATTCTAGTAAATGGAAGTTCACTAAAGGTAACTTGGTTGTGGCTAGAAGGGAGAAAAATTGTAAGTTAAATTGGACTAAATTTTTGGTTGTTAAAAGACAATGTAAATGCTATGTGTATGAAGGCATCTTTCTGACACCAAAGGCTCGGTTATATCAATGAAAAAAAAAAGATTAATTGCTTAGCTAAAAATATGTGTTTTGGGATTGGAGAAAGGTTCTTGTACATGGTTGGTAAATAAATCAAATATCATTGAAGAAGGATCCTCCCTTAAGGAAAAGTTGTTTGAATTGTTGCATTTTGACTTTTTGCTCCATTAAAGGTAAAGTGGTTTAGTGGTGCACTTTACTTTGTTACTTTTATTGATGATTATTCCAATAAGCTATAAGTTTGTGTATTTCAGAGAAAGGATCAAGTACTTGAAAAGTTCAAAGAAAATCATGCTTTGATCGAGAGATAATCAAGCTAGAAGTTAAAATGTATTCAAAATGGTAACAGTGGTGAGTACCGAGGACCCTTTGATGTTTATTGCATGTAGTAGGGTATCAAACATAAGAAAACTCATCCCAAAACTTCTTTGTTGAATGGTTTAGCAAAGACAATGAACATGACTTTGTTGATAGAGTTAGGTTGTGCTTTTTGAAGCAAAGTTACATAATAATTTTTTGGGAGAGGCATCACTTGCATTCGTGCATGGTATTACACCAATGCAGAAAGGGTATTTGACAGCAGTTATTTTTACTATTTTGCCCCAGTTCCAGAATTGAGACATATAAGGCTGAGGCAAAAAAGGATAAGCTTTTAGCTTCAGGTGTTACCCGAGGCAGCAAAACCCTATTTCTGCCTCGATTTTACAGAGAACCGAGGCCATATACTGTCTCTTTTTGCCTCAATTCTGTAGAGAACCAAGGCCATATACTGCCTCTTTTCGTTACCATAATGCCACCATAACAACCACCACCATAGAGGTGGCGCTGAAGGTCAAGCCAGTCCTTTATTATGGTCCAAAACCAAGTCAATGGGCTCGACAATCATAGAACCAACCTCCCCCAAAGTGACGTGCGCTGGTCAGATCAAGGTTCAGCCCAAAAGTGGAAGAGTTGGCAATCAGTGATGGAAGAAATACAAAAGTGGAACGCGTTTTCAAAACAAAAAAAAATGGGAAAACATTTTAAACTTACCCCTTGCGAGAAATGGTGGCACGACGGTGGCTGGAAGTGGGGAAGAAGGCGCTGTAGAGGTTCGTCGAAGTAGTGGCTACGTTCGTCGGAGTAGAATGGTGGCACTGTGGTGGATGCTGGTTTCCGAGAGAGAGAGAGAGAGAGAGAAAAGAGAGAATGGAGGTTGGAGTTGTGCGGAAGAAGAAGAAGAGTGAAATGGGTTCACGATTTGAACCCTAACTAAAGGATATGGCCTCGGTTCAATTTTTACCCAAGGCATAAAAGCTTTTTGGCATCAGTTCAATTTCACCCGAGGTCAAATATCACCCTAGTGGCATTTTTGAAATACTGGCCAACTTTTTGGCCTCCGTTCAATTTCTAACCAAGGCAGAAAACCCTTTTTGGCACCGGTTCAATTTCACCCAGGCCAAATATCACTATAGTGGCATTTTGGAAATACTGACAAACTTTTTGGCACCGATTTTCTTATAACTGAAGAAGAAAGGCGTTTTCTGCTTCGGGTATATGGTAAATCGATGAATAAAACTTGGAAAAAATTGCAAAAATGCCACCATGCCATTTTGAAAAATTGATACAATTTGGTCATTTTCTTTAAATTTATTGAAGAGGATCAAGGATTTTCGCCAAAATTGACAGTAGGATTACGTTAATTATACCAACAAAATAAGTCATCTTTATTTACAACTTCAATTTTAATGAAAATGCATTGATCCGTTTCACACAACCAAAACAAGTCATCTTTATTTCCAGCTTCAATTTTAAGGAAAAACATTGATTCTTTTTAAGAAATTTAATGAAAATGACCAAATTGCATCAGTTTTTTCAAAATTCAAAACCAAAATGAGACTAAAAAAAACTAGAGAACCAACTTAATATTTTTTAACGAAAGCAATAACCAAAAGATTAAAAAATATTTATTAAGATATTTTTATTTCCTTTCGTATTGTCTTGTTAGTTTTATACAAATTGTACTCATCTGTCACTCTCATATATTTTCTTTTTGTTTTTGTAGAAAAAAAGAGAATTAGATATAAAATCATTATTTTTCTTTCATCTCTCCTATTTCTTTTTTGAAGAAAAATAAGTAACTCTCTTTTATCTTACTTGATAATGAAATATTAATTTAATAGTTAAAATTGTTTTTTTTTTATATCTAATGAGTCTTTGGTATATTCATTTTTTATGAGCCTTTGATGATTTATGTGTTTTTTCTTTAACTATGAATTAACTATAATATATTTTTCCTTTAATAATTACGACTCTCAATTTTTTGTTAGATTATTATAAACTATTTTTAATATTATTTTTTTAAAAAAAGTTAAATATGTTTTTGGTCCTTTAACTTTTAGTGAAAATTGAAATTAGTGCCTTTTGGAAACCTAGAACCAATTTAGTCCCTCATATTTCGAAATGCATGGATTTAGTTCTTTAAACCAAATTTTATAAGTTTTTTTGACGTTTGAAATGCGTTTCTCAACTAACATTGAAGCAAAAATGTATCAAATGTATAAACAAACTAAAATACTATAATGAAATGTGTTTCAAACGTCAAATAAACTTAATAAAATTTGATTAAAATACTAAATCCATGCATTTAGAGAGTTGAGGGACTAAATTGGTTCAAGGTTTCCAAGAGGGACTAATTCAAATTTTCACTTAAAGTTGAATGACCAAAAAGATATTTAACTCTTAAAAAAATAGGTATATTGATGAAGAATAAAAGAATAGATTGATTATTTAAAAGTGATAAAAGTGAAGCTATTTGGGAAGATGGCAACAAGATAGATTATACTTCTTCACAACATTATACTAATGATCAAATTGTTCAGTTAAACCATTTTTTGAAACATTATACTAATGATCCAACAATCTAATGATCAAAGAATTATATAATTTTGGCCCCTCCAAAACTTTTGGTTAAGATCCGCCACTAAATGAATGTTAGCTATGATTATTTTTGGGATTGAGTATGTTTTTAGTCCCTGAACTTTGGCCCAAAATTGGAATTCATCCCTGGTCGAAACTTTGAAAAATTTCGGTCCCTAAACTTTAAAAATAAATGAATATAATCCTTTTAACCCAATTTTGTTAACTTTTTTTTAGGTTTCGAACGCATTTCTCAGTAAATATTGGAGTTGTTTACGCCATTTCACACATTCTCAACTCAATATTTATTGAGAAATGTATTCGAAACCTAAAAAAAAGTTAACAAAATTAGGTTAAAAGGACTATATTCATTCATTTTTAAAGTTTAGAGACCAAAATTTATCAAAGTTTCGACCAAGAACGAATTCCAATTTTGGGTCAAAGTTCAGGAACTAAAAACATACTTAACCCTTATTTTTGTGTCTTTGGTTCCATGACATTTGTTTATGTTCCAAAGGATGAAAAATCCATATTAGATGCAAAGACAACATTGTATATATCTTTATTGGTTATGGTTAGATTGATTTTTTGGCTACATGTTGTATGATCCTATTGAGAAAAAGCTAGTAAAAACTCGTGATGTGTAGTTTATGGAAGACCAAATCATTGAATACATTAACAAGGTGGAGAAGACTACATCGAGAAAGATAGTAATCTTATTGATGGTATAGTTGCATGTTCACAATTTGCATAATGTTGAGACTGATGCTCAAAATGATTAGCAATGTTGATGATCAATAGGTTGGAAGAGGTTCTGATTGATGAAGCTCAAGACTAACATAATGTTACATGATGATGATCTTGGAGATACACCTAAATTACCATAGTCCCTACCAAACTAATAAAACCAAATTGCAAGTATCCTTTTGACGAGTATGTAACATTGATTATTGATGGAGAATATGAGTGTTTTGAAGAAGTGTTAGAAAATGAAGAAAACAATCATAATGGTGGAATGCAATGCAAGATGAGATGAAATCTTTGCATGGTACAATTGCCTAAACAAAAAGAGGGCATTATATGGAGCAGGAGGATTTTGAGGGTGAAGGCAGAAGTTAATTCTACATTTCTAAGGTAAATGTCATACTACTTGTGAAAGATTTTAGACATAAAAAGGTTGTTGATTTTAATGAGGAAAGACAAAAGTTTGAAGTTCGTTGTGAGATTGCTAAATTAATGGTCACTTCCACATCGTTGTGAGAGAAAGATGTGTTATGAGATGATTTTGTACCTTAAAAGTATTAGAGTTTTGCTATTTTCTATTGTTGTTACTCCTCATATATTTTTGCAAATTTAGGAGAGTCATTTCTCTAAATACTTAAATATTTGTTGTTGTTTTGTTTGGTTTCTCCCATTAGATTCTATGCAGAAGTCTCATAACTAAAACATCACAAAGAATCATCCACTTAAATAAATATCAACAAAACATAAAATGACACTAATATAAAATTGCTTACAGTAATCAGACTGATAATCATGGTATGCTGTCATAAACTGAATCACCTGCAAGTGGTATAAAGCGCATAAGATAATATAAGTGACCATAAATAAATTAACAATTTGTCACTGCATTAGTTAACATTTGATGTACCATCTTTATATCCATCACTATATGAACTTGGACTTGAGAAACTCCAATGATCAAGACCCTAGTTAAAACAAAAGAATAATACAAGTTAATTTCAAGGATGATGCACATCAATACTTTTGTGAATGAATTGAATTATACTTTTCAAAGGAGAAAAGATGCTTAGTACTTTTTACGAAAATGATAAATTCAATTCTACATACCACTCTATAAAAAGAAATCAAGAAGGTTACAAATTAGCAGGCCCATATACTTCTAATTCTATCATTCTCTATCGAACAATGATTAAGACGTAAAAGTATGCGTACCTCTTCTTCAAGAGTTCTCTGCACACCAGTATTAAGATCACCTTCCTCTGGTGGTATCACCTCTTCTTCATGAGTTCTATGCACAGCAGAATTAAGATCAGTTTCCTCGAGGGGTATCGCATATTCTGCATTATACCACTGTGTGGAATGATCTATTTCGTTGAATGCACTGAAAGTTTTCATGGAGCTGCAGTTGATGACGTGGACTCTCTCCAAGGATGGAAAACTTAAAGTAAAATTGCCAGGGTAAAAGCACCTCAGTTCATCTAAGCTTTTAAGATACAAAACCTGCAACTTCTCAAATATTATTTCTTTATCCTCACACCATTCTTCTCCCTCCTTAGATACTATCTCTTCAATTGATTTACACCTTTTTATCACCATCTCTTTGAGTTCACGCAAACTTTTAGCTGTTGAGGATGTGAATAAATATGACAAGTTATCACAACTTTCAATTTTTAAATATGTCAGATTGGAGAGAAACACTTTGCTTGCAACCAAGTTTTTTAAACTTGAACAGCTAATGACTTCAAAGGTTTCTAGATTTCTTACAAAGGGTTCAGTCCAAGAGTTCTCGAACCCAATGGAAATCAATTCTCCAAGTGATTCAAAGAGTAATCCTTTCAACTGTAAGGGAAGTCCACTGTAATCAACATTATTAGAACTTTGAGAGCAGAAAATCTCCTTCAAGGATCCACCGTACACTATAAGGTTCTCTACATTTGGTACCAATTGTAGAAATTCAAGAAATACACCGGACTCAGTAAGAAAGCACAGAGTAAGAATTTTTAACTTGTTAAAGTGATTTTCCTGAAATTCTCCATCCACAATCATCTTCAATTCATCTTCACCCACTGATAGATGCTGTAAGTTGGGTGTAATTAGCTACACATAGAAAACAATAACGAAGTAAAAGAAAGTTAGGATAGTCGTAGATTCAGCTCTCTATAAAATTGAAATTATGTGAACTTTAATGTAAAAGAAGCCTATGTAATTGACTTGGAAAAAATGTCCAAACCTCAAATGTTGGTGTTGCATGATGAATGCAATATATACTATTACGCTTCAACTTCGGCAAATCCCATAGTGTGAGTGAGGTCACACTGGGGAACGTAAGCTTAAGATTTGTTTGTTTTGGATGAGCTGGATTAGCCTGTGTAACAATTTCAGCAGGATCTTCATTCCAAACAGTTTCCAGATTTGGCAGCTTCCATAAAGCTAATGTGTTGAGAGGAAAAGTAATTGCGGCTTGTGTTGTAAATTTAACATCAAATATGGTTTTGACAGAATCACAGTTTCCAACTTCCAACTTTTTCAATTGAGGTAATAAAGGAAGCAGAGTGAAGGGGATTACAGATGATAAAAATTGGCACCCTTTCACAATCAAGGTTTCCAAGTAACTGAAGCAGAAGTATGGGATCTGCAGTGAGACACGCCATATTTCTGGTAGGTCTGTCCTATCTCTGAACTCAAGCTTCTGTTGCCATCCATTCTTTCGAAATCACCACATGTAAACGAATAAATAAAAAAAATATGAAATTAATCTCTTATAAGGATTAACAAAATTGAGATCTTTTTTTTAACAGTTTTGCTAGAAACCACCAACTTTACTTAAAACTAGTTATTCAGAAATGCAATTTGATAGTTTTTCTTTTCAAATCACATCTCTATCACAATTGTATTTCGCCACTTATAACTGAACAAATGTTGAATTAAAAAGTATTAAACACATACCTTTCTCAGAAATTTCTTTCGCATGGTAAGGTGGAGATCAGTTTGCAATGGAATAGTCTCTGAGATATCAACTGTAACCTGTGATAACTTATCTGCTTCTAGCGTTCCTGTGCATAGGGTTATCATCTTGTCACATTCTGTTACTGACAGTTCCTGTAAGGACGGGAAACTTAAGCTCCCTCTATAGAACCTTCTCAGATTTGTTAAATATTCAATATTCAAACAATTAAGATTCGGAAATATTATCTTATCCTCGTCTGCTTCATCCGCCTCCATAAACAGTACTATCTCTTCAATTGATTCACACTGTTTTATCACCATTCTTTTCAGTTGAACCAAACTTTTGGCTGTTAAGGATGTGAACAAATATGATAAGCTATTGCAACTTTCCACGTTCAAATATGTAAGATTGGAGAAAGCTACTTTGCAAGCTACCAAGGTTTCTAAACTTGAACATTTAATGACTTCAAAGGTTTCTAGAGTTCTGACCAAGGGATGAGTCCAAGAGTTATCTAACCCAATGGAAACCAACTCTTTAAGGGAATCCAATCGTAATTCTTTCAGTTGTGATAGAACTCCACTATATTCCACATTATAATTAGGATTTTGAGAGCAGAACATCTTCTTGAAGGAACCATCACGCACCACAAGCTTGTTTATATTGGGAACCTGTTCTATAATTTCGTATCGAAATACATCAGACCGAAAATAGAGGGTAAGGACTTTTAAGTTGTAAAGGAGGCTTTTCTGAAACTCTCCGTATAAAATCATCTCCATTCCCTTTTCCCCCAGTGACAGGCACTGAAGTAACCAACAAAACAAAAGCAAAAGCTGGTTAGGACAATTAAAGACACAACTCCTTTTAATTTCAAATCATAATCAGTAACTATTTCAACCAAAAGAGGTGCAAATAGGTCAATTTCAAAAACAAAACAATTTGCCACAAACCCAAAAAAAAAATGAAGAAGAAACACTGTAGTAATAGAAGTTGTGAAATCTAATTAATTATATATTCAATTTGCAGACACCGATCCAGATTATGAAACAAGGAGAAAGTGCTAAAACAATAATACCTTTTCAGTTGAGACTCGATCCTCAGTGTGTGATTCTAGATGCATATAAACGTCAGATTTGAGTGAGCAGTAGTAGAAATACTTGAACCTGGGCAAACGTCGTAATTTCAATGATCTAACACAAGGACAGGGAAACGTAACCTCCACATTTGTTCCTTTCATATCTGCAACAATTGTCATCAATTCCTTACAGCGTTTCACAGTTAGCATTTTAAGTTTCACAATACCTTTGGCTACTGAGGCCGGAAACACACTTGTAAGGCCTTTACATTTCTTAATATATACATTTTGTAATTGATGCATGGTTAGAATTTCATGAGGATCTTCGTTCCAAACATTCTTCAGATTTTGCAGTTCCCATAAAATCATTTTCTTAAGAGGAAAATTCACTCTTTCTTGTGCACATTTTACATCAAATATGGCTTTAACGTAATAACAGTTTTGAACTCGCAATGTTTCCAATTTGGGTAGTGAAGGAAGTAGATGGAAGGGTAGCACTGCATCAGATAAAAACTGGCAATTGTACACAATTAATGTGGTCAACTCACTGAAACACAAGTCGGGGATATACACCAAGTCATGCCATATCTTTTGTAGTTTTGGACTGCTTTCTAGATCAAGTTGCTCAAGCTCTGAAATCTGCAAATGCAAAAGAATAAATAAAAGTATAACATATTACAAGAAGAATCACAACAATGTGCAACAACAAAATATTAAACACATACCTCAGCGAGAAATGTCTTCCGCATAATAGTGTTGAGATCACTTTTTAATGGAATAATAATCTCTTTGGAATCAATTGTAACATGAGACAACTTGTGTACTTCTAGCGTACCTGTACTTAAAGTTATCAGCTGGTGGCAATCTGTTACTGAAAATTCTTCTAAGGATGGGAAACTTAAGTTTCCTTTGTAGAATATTCTCAGATTTTCTAAATCTTCAAAATTCAAACAATTGAGCTGTGGAAATATTATCTCATCCTCATTTGACAAGTCCCCCATCTCTTTAGACACTATCTCTTCAATTGATTCACACCATTTTATTTCCATTCTTTTGAGTTGACCTAAATTTTTGGCCGCTGACGATTTAAACAAATATCGTAGGTTATTACAACCTTTTACGTTTAAATATGTCAAATTGGAAAAAGTGAGTTTGCATGCTGCAATGGAAATGAGATTTCCGAGGGACTCCAAGTGTAATACTTTCAGTTGTAATAGAAGTCCATTATAATCCACATTATTAGGACTTTCACAACAAAACATCTCCCTGAAGGAACCACCACACAGCACAAGCTTCTCTATATTGGGCACCAGTTCTAGAATTTCATGTGGAAATACATCCCTCTCAAACCAGAGAGCAAGAACTTTTAAGTTGTATAAAAGATCTCTCTGAAATTCTCCACTTAAAATCATCTCCAGACCTTTTTCTCCCAGTGATAAGCACTGTAATAACCGTGCAAAAGCACAAGCAAAAACAGGTCATGGCAAATAGAGATCAAGCAATTTTGTATACAATGAAAAAAATAACCTTTCATGAGGAAGTCGTAAGAGAGTAGAACAAACCTTTTCTACGTAGACTTCATTCTCAGTGGCAAAATTATCGCACTGCAGCGAGCTGTAGTAAAAATATTTGAACTTGGGCAAACCCCTCAGTAGCAATGACCTTACAGGGGGACAGGGGAGCTCTTGCTTTGTTCCGCTTGGATCTGTATTATCCTCTGCAACAATAGTCATCAATCCCTCACAGTCTTCCACTTCTAGATGTTCAAGTTCCACAAAATCTTTGGCTACCGATGCCGGAAACAGGCTTGTAAGACATTTACAATTATCAACCAACACTTGTTTTAGATGGTGCATACTTAAAATTCTATGAGGATCTTCATTCCAAACATTCTCCAGATTCGGTAGCATGGATAAAGTCAGTTTCTTCAGGGAAAAAGGAAGGGTTTGTCCCACAGAAGTCACATCTCTGTTTTGTGTTGTACATTTAACATCGAAAATGGTTTTGACAAAATCACTGTTTCGAACTTCTAATGTTTCCAAATTAGTTAGGGAAATGAGTAAATTGAATGGTAGAAGTACATTTGATAAAAACTGACAACCATCCACCGTCAGAGATTCTAAGAGACCGAAGCAGGAGTTTGGGATGGGTCGTGAGCCAAGACATAACTCTTCTATATCTCTTTCACTCAAATTTGATATAATCTCCTGCAAAAGAAAATAGATTCATGAATTTCGTTATAGAAAAGAAAAGGTCATGAATAGAAACTTCACACTATTAAATGGTTTACAAAGTCGGTGCCATTGATATTTTCTTGTTTTCGTCATTTCGTTTTTCCATGTTTACGCTTCTCACGTTAATGAATAGCTAATCCCAAACTCTCTTATACATTTGATTATGTATGTATGTATAAACTAATTTTAGTTGGAGGCAAAGTTGTGAAATTACCTCTTCTTTGGAGCAGCGGATAGAGTATTTGAAGCCTGGCAGTTGTTTTAGCGTCAATGAGGTGAGACGAGCAAACACAAACTGTGGTGTTGTTCCTTCTCCTTCTTCACCCTTTTCATCCTTCCAAAATATTTCTGCCAATTCCTCACACTCTGTTACCTCAAGCACCTCAAGTCTGGTAAGATCTTTGGCCACCGATGCTGGAAATAAACTTTTAAGACACTCACATCTTGAAACACGAACTTCCTTTAGCACTTTAAGGCCAATAATTCCCTTCGGATCCTTGTCCCATACATGCTCCAGTTTTGGTAGATTAAATAAATACAAACTTTTCAAACGGAATATTCCCGAAGGTTTTCTCACCCTGTTCTCATTGATATTAAATATGAACTGTGTTGCACTGCAACTCCGTATATCTAACTCCTCCAAATTCTCAAAGCAAGAAAGTAAATGAGATGGAATAACACGTAGTAGATTCACTTTGTATGCCGACAACCTTTTCAAAGAGCGAAAGCTACTTTGGTGCACCGAATGACTGTCATGCCATATTTGCTGTATAAATTCAGTATAACTGAAACGACCCAGAGCTAGTTGCTCAGTGTATGCGTAAGTGACCTGTAAAATCAGCCAAAAAGGAGGTGATATTATAATTTTCAATCATGCATCTCTATCTCTCAAAAGAATAAGAAAACATAACAATATGAGGAGAAATTGTATTAAATAAATGAAAAAATGAGTACGTACCTTATCATTGAAAACCTTCTGTATGGTGGCGTTCAAGTCACCTTCCCATTGCCATTTGGTTTTTTCATCTCCTTCCACACCAAACACATTCTTTAACTTTGGTGTTATTGATTTTCTTTCACTGAATTTCTCCATCTTTGGACATTCTCTTACAATCAATATTTCGAGTGATGGGAATTCAAATTCAAACTCCTTGGAACGACAAAAACTTGTCATGTTCTTTAGCCCCACAAGTCCTATAGAAATCAATTTGGGGAATACAATTTTCATCACATTGACTTCTTCGCTTCCTTCATTACTAACTATTTGGTCCACGCCATCACAATCGATTACCTTCATGGTCTTGAGTTGAACCATGCTTTTAGCTGTGGAGGATGCCATTAAATTTCTTAATCCTTGACAGGACTTCAGTTCCAAATGTGTCAAGTAAGTCAATGATACAGAGGAAGGACCTAAATTCTTCAATTCGTCGCAATGTTCTAAGCTTAAAAACTCTAGCTTTCGTAGCACCGGAAGTTGTCCTAATCCTAGATCTTTTATCCCTAAATATTGCAAAACCAGTTCCTTCAGCTCTAGTACGATTCCCAATCCATTTTGTGGCACAGAGTTTGCACTTGTCACTAAATCTTCACCATAAGAGGAAAACAATTTTAGCTTTTGTAGATTTGGCATTGCATACGGAAATTGGTGGAGAAGATTTACACTTTTTACTGAAATCAAACTAAGTTCTTTTAGACGGTGCATTTGGAACTTGGGTAACAATTTTTGTGCTTGGTAGAAGTCAATTTCCATACACTCCAAGTTGGAGAATACCTAAATAATAAAAGAAATAAAAGTAAATACTATGAAGAATGAAGTAAATTTTGTGTTTGTTTTCACTTCACTTCTCACGTATTTCGTTATTTTAACTTATTTGTGTGTATCTTTTTATTATCTGCCAAACATATCATAATTTACCAAATATCTTTTTATCAAAGATGAAGGATAACATACCTCTTGAGCTGAAAAAACAAAATTTTCCTCTTCGTTTGTTTTACTGATTTCTTTGATAAATATGTTCACATAGTTGTCTATGCTAAACTCCTTCAACTTTGGACACCTTATAGGACGTCTCCCCTTGTAGAAATGTTTGATGTTTCGTAGCCAATATAATCTGATATATGTTAGTTCAGGAAACAATAATGGATCTTTGTCATCTTCTGATGCATCTTCACTTGCAATAATTTCTACCATATTGTCACAGTACAATGCTGACATGCGTTCAAGCTTAGGAACATCGTTGGCAATAGAAGCTGGAAACAAATTCCTAAGTTCACCACAACTATATACTTCTATGGTCCGCAACTTTTTGAAGTTAAGAATTCCATCTGGATCTATACTCCACAATTGTTTCAACTTTGGTAGGTCGTTAAGAAGAATTACTTGCAAATTTGTGTCTATCCCTCCAGATGCATCTATTTCTTGAGAATCATTGATTTCAAAAGTCACTTCCACCGACTCACATCTAGAAACTCTCAAGTTCTCCAAACTTTCAAACCATCCTTCCATGTGACTTGGAAAAATCTTGTCAAGTTTATTGCATTCTTCAATGGTCACAGAAATGAGACTAGAAAAAGAATCCACACTCACGTTGGTTTGCCACACATCTGTTAATGCATTCATTTTGGTAAGGTGAATTTCCTCTAACTTTGGGAAAACACAAACCTACATTTTGACAAAAATAAATTATTGGTTACATATAGAAGCTGAACAAAAATACACAAGGTAGACTGTGATCAAGAACCATAAAAGTAATGTTGAGTCAACTACTAAGATTACTTGTTTGCATTAATACACACCTTTTCTAGAATGTTTCCTTTCGTCTCAATAATCTTCTCCATAATTGCACACTCAATTATGACGAGGCTCTTTAGCTTCTTCAAACTGTGAGCCACAGATAATGAACATAGATATGTCAATTTATCACATTCTTTCACAACTAATTTTATCAAGTTCTGAAAGCAAAAGCTTGACGAGGGTTGGTCACTCCATATCTTATGAATGTTGAGTGCAGATAAATTCAAGCTCTCTAAGTTTGGAATTTCAACCTGCAAATGCACAACATAATTAATATATTTACAAAACCTAAAAAAAGTATTTAAAATTATAGGAAATATTATACCAGTTCACCAAAAACAGTAGGTGTCTTGACACTATCTTCATCTTCACTGGTAATTTCTCTATTACCATTACTTGTAGTTTGAGGCTCTGCCGGATGTGGTGAGCAAGACGTCTTCACTTCGGTACAAAAAGATGTAAATGATGGTAACGATTGGAGTGTCAAAGTGTGCAACTTAAGAAACTCAACCTTACCATAATCGATTGGTATTTGAAGAATCTCCTTAAAAGATCCACATTCACAAACCTCAATTGTTTCTAGGCTAGCACGAAATTGATCCATGAAAGAATCACATTCAGAAATCTCAGATATTTTCCCACCAGTAGAAAATTTAAAATTGTATAAGGAGTAGAGATTCTTCAATTGATAACACATCTTGACCTTAATGGATTTCAATTTAGCGAATGACGCAACTGTAATAGGACCATAAGATATCATCTCTAAGTTCCCCAGACCGTAGAGGCATAGAGATTCCAAATTTGGAAAAACATCCGCACTATTAAAGAATTTTGATGAACTAACACATTTGATGTGATTGTTATTTATGATGGATAAGTGCTTCAGATCTGGAAATCCATCTATATTCAAATCACTAACAACATTTTGAACACCATCGACTTTTCCCAACAACAGACTTTGTACTGTTTTAAACAACGATTTTATGTCTTCTTGGGAGTGAATGTTAGTGTTATCATGCAATTGCAATGCCAAAACTCTGAATGTTTCATACTTATCAGGCATGATAAAGTCTTCAAACATTTCCATGTCTCCAATCACAATTTTGTAATCTTTTAACTTGTCAAAGAATAAGTGATTGGGCAAAACTGTAACACATGGGATGCTTAAGTCCACCACTTTTAACTCACGCAAATTCTTTAGCTCAGAAAAAAATAAATTTTGATATTGGCTTGTCTCTCCTTCTGCCAACATTTTGATCAAGCTCTTTCTTATATACAGCTCTTCTAAATGTTTCAAACTTGATAGAAGATTAAGTGGAATATTAGTCTCTATGGAACAATCACTGATGTCTAGCAGTTGTAACTTATCCAAGCACCCTAACTCAATTGGAAAATTTTGAAGTTGAGATCCAGAGAAGCTGAGAATTCTTAATTTTTTCAGCTCTCCAATAGATAAGTTGTCATCTACATAGCATCGCTCCAAACAAAGCATTCTAAGCTTTAATAGGCATTTAATTGAAGATGGTAGTCTTGATAGACGAAAACCTGTCAATATTAGAACTTTGAGATCTTTCATTCCTTCAAAGAAATTCTCAGGTATTATTAAGGATGTATCTTTAGTTTCTATTTGGAAAAATTTAAGTTGAGGAGAGTTTATGACTTCAGGAAGCCCATCAATGATATCACAATTACATATAGAAATTGAAGTGCAACTCTCAAATTCAGGCCAATCGTCTAGTTTGGCATTTCGTAGAGTAAAAACATTTCTATCCTTGCTGGCTATGGACAAAGCAGCATCTCGAACCATGTCATGCATATTGAAATGATTATTAGAACTTCCATCCAACAACAAGCCTGAGTCTTTTAGCTTTTGAATTGATGTTTTAATTCTATCCCGAGCTTCCCAGAGTGAAGAGACACCTTCAAGTAAACCCAAACCAAAACAATACCTCACTAAGTCCATAACTAGTGGCTGATGACCCATTTGAGCACAAAGTAAGAAAATTGACTTGATTTCCTCATTTTCTAGATGGTCATAACTCATCTTCACTGAAATATCCATAGATATCTGCACTCCCACCAATTCTTGCTTTTTAAGTTTTTCTAGTGTAGCTTCCCATACTGACTCGCTCTTACTTTTGAGTGCCCTTGCAACTGTAACTATTGCCATGGGTAATCCTGCACAATACTTCTTCACAATTTCTTGTTTAGAATCAGATATTTCATTTTGTATTCCAACCAACTTTTGGAACAACATCAAAGCATCCTTGTCATCTAATTCTTTTACACAAAAAGCCGACTTTACATCCATTTCATCACACAATACTTTTTTGTCACGTGAAGTTAGTAAAATTTTGCACCCCTTGACACCACCAAGGATTTTTTCTTTTTTTAACACTTTACGATTGGGATCCTTGTTATTATCGTCTTTTTCCAACACTTTATCATTACTTAAATCATCGTCATCATCATCATCAAGTGGAACCCCTAACTTGCTTAGGTCTAATTTGTCCCAAAGGTCATCCAAGATTAAAAGGGTGCTCCCTTTTTTTATCTTTAACCTCCTTCGTAGACAATCAGCTCTCACATTTTCACCTTCCCCTTCAAGTCTTAATCCTAACACGTAGGCAATTTCTTCTTGGATTTTCTGTACATTCGGATTGACTGTTATTTCAACCTTAACCACCACGTCAAACAACTTCTCGTCTTTAGCTTTCCTTGCAATTTCTTTGACTAAAGTGCTCTTACCCACACCCCCTGGCCCATACAATCCAATCATTCTAACACTCGAATCTTCAAGTTGTCTCATTACTTTTTCCATTGTAGATTTTGTAGAACCAAATTCAACAAAGCCATAATTATATAGTGTGGCATCATTAGATGTTATATTTTGCCTATAGGAAACTTCATCAAACTCAGGGGACTCATCAATTAATTTTTTAACATCCACTTCCATCTTCTTTGCTTTTCTTCCTAACTTGTGTCTATTCCACAAGTATGGAAAAACATAACAATTAGGCGATCGGGCCCTTTTGTGGCCATCGTCATTCTCAAACTCATCGATTACGGTCTCAATTTCACCCACTTTTCGAACCCATTCTGTTACCTTACCTTCAATGTTGTTTAAATTTTTCTCAGCTTCATCACGTTGATGATTTATTCTCTCTTTTTCAAATCCAAGATCCTTAGCACTATCATTTAGTTCAAGGACATTTTGCTTGTAATTGATAATGTAAGTCACATGTCGAACACCATGTTTCCATACAACATTAATCGCTCCTTCAGCAGCTTTGCCAAAAGGCCCCAAACAATCCATCCTTGGAACCTGGTTATCAAGCAAAAAGTTGGCTACATATCTTTCCCAACAAAACGTCAAGTAGAAACTTATTAGTCTAGGTAAACAAGAAATTTAATTAATAAAAATTATCATAAGTATACATGATAAAATCAAATCATTATTGTGTTAAAATTTATAAATGCATGATAATTATGTTAAATAATATATTACAGATTCATTTTAAACTCATAATAAGTATCCAAAATCATTTATAATTATTATTTTTATTTTTCTATGAGATAAATAGCATAAAATATTCTTTCCTACAAAGTTACTTTTTAGGATAATATATCGCCCAGGAAATGTGGGAGATTTTACGAGTAACCCATGAAGGAACAAATGATGTTAAGCGTGCAAGGAAGAACTCATTAATTCAAGAATATGAGATGTTTCAAATGCAACAAGGCGAAACCATCATTGATGTGCAAAAGCGTTTTACGCACATCGTCAATCATCTTTCTGGGTTAGGTAAAATTTTTGATATTGATGAGTTAAATATAAAAATTCTAAAATCTTTGAACAGGACATGGCAGCCAAAGGTTACGACGATCACTGAATCTCAAAATCTTACAACAATGTCCATGACGACTCTTTTTGGTAAATTGAGAGAGAATGAACTTGAACTTGGGCGTTTAAATGAAGAAGAGGACCAAGGAAGGAAAAGGAACATAGCTTTCAAATTTGAGATCATCAAAAGCAAAAGCCCCAAAGAAGATAATGACTCTGATGATGAGAATATGAGTCTAATGATAAAGAAGTTCACAAAGTTTATGAAGAGCAATGGCAAAGGTCATCACAAAAGGTATAAAAACCAAAACTAAAACTTTGTTTCAAATTTCAATTGCTATGGATGTGGTGAAACAGGTCACGTAAAAGCGGACTGCTCAAATGCTAAAAAGGGTAAAGAGAAGAAGGGCAAAAAGGTTTTCAAGGAAAAGAAATGGGAGGATAATGATTCAAGTTCTTCTTCAAGCTCATCCAGCTCTAGTGAATCTGATGAGGAAGCAAATCTATGTTTCATTGCTGACCATGACTCTTCTGATAGTGAGGTAAGCTCTTGTAGTAATGACAATGATTATGATTCTTTGTATAATGCATTTCAACAATTGCTCTTTAAATCTAGTAAATTAGATGTTGCTCACAAGAAATTAAAATTTGAGTTTAAGGAGTTACAAAGTAAGTTTGAAAAGTCTCTTGAGGAAGAAGAAGTCTTGAAAAATAAAATTTCAATTTTAGAAAATAAAGAGACTGAAATTATTAAATGTGCATCTTGTAAAAGTTATATGTTTGATTTAAATATTCTAGAAAAACAACTGGAAGATGCATTAGAAAATAAAAGTGTTAAAAAGCCTAATTTTAAGAAAAATGATTTAAGTAACAACAAGCAAGCTTCTAAAAATAAGAATAAAAGAGCCCATAAGGTATGGGTAGAAAAAGGTAAGCCTTATTTTAGGAATATAAATTATGTAACATTTTTTTATTATATGAAAAAGGGGCACACTTCAAATATATGTAGAATCAAACATTTTGATGTCCCTAATGGAAGATGTGCTTGAATTCCTATTATAAAGTAACATGTCTCTAACCTCAAAGGACCCAAATAAGTTTATTGGGGACCAAGATATTATTATTTTTTGTCTCGCAGGTTATTTCAAAATCAAGAAAGTCTCTTTGATGTTCAAGAGCTAAAATATTCACCTAACTTTTGGTATACTGGTAAGATTTATGATCTTAGTTGGGTTTGGGAAAATTATATTTTTCTAAAGTGGTAAAAATCATTGATTTCAGTATTTTCCGAAAAACTCCTTTATGATAATCGATTATCTCAGGTGTTAATCGATTATTAGCAAATCTGGAAATTTTTATTTATTGGTATGAACCAATAATCGATTATCTTAAGCTGATAATCGATTATCTTGCATAGTAGGACACATATTTTCAAATTTTTATCGTTTGAGTGAGCTTTTCGAAAATTTAAACCATGAGCAACAAGTAGGTACTTCATAAATGCAAATTAGTATGTTGGAGTTCATTTTGTTAATATAAAATTTCCTTCTTTAAACCCATATTTTTTAATATTTAGTGTCTGTCTTTCATTTAGGTTGAGTCTTTGATTAAAGGGGAGTCTTTGATTAAAGGGGAGTATTTGTTCTTGAAATGTTTGTGTTTATCAAAAAGGGGAAATATTACATGTAGGAGGATTTTTATATCTTAAACAATTTTTTTTAAGAGGAACTTAAGTTATTTCATTTAGGGGGAGTTGTCTAAAGAATTCATTTTTGATTATGATAAAAAAGGGGGAGATATTTTTGTGTTATTATCTTGTGATAAGTGGTACCTATTTAAGGGGAAGATATGTGTTTATTGATATCTTGTAATCCCTTATGTTTTAAAAAGGAGAGAAAAATTAATTATCTTTTATTTGGATTAACTACTCTTTTCTCTTAAGTTGTTTATTAAGAACATGACACATCACAAGTCTTCAGTAATTTTTTATCATCATCAAAAAGGGTGAGATTGTTGACAAAAAGAAGAAGATGGACATCTTCCTCCAATAAGGAGTTTTGATGATGATGATGATGACTTATGAAGAAGTATGGAAGACTTGATGATGATGCATGGAAAAATGTTGAAGACTTAAAAGAATGCTTTGATTCAAGAGATGCATTGAAGACTTAAGGGTTTAATTGTTTAGGTCTTGTAATATGTGTATGTTATTTAAAATAGTTAAATTAGCATGTCAAGAGTCAAAAGGCAAAACCCAAGTAGTAGAGCACTAAGAGAATTTTATTTATTTGCAAAACTCACTGGAATAATCGATTATTCTTAGTGATAATCGATTATCTTAGTTAAAACTGATTTTTGAGAAAAGCCTCTGGAATAATCGATTATCACTGCTAATAATCGATTATCACTTGCTGATAATAGATTATCCTAGCTGATAATAGATTACCAGCGAGAAAAATATTTTTGTAAAAGTTTCTGTGATAATCGATTATCACTTATGATAATCGATTATCCATGGCAGTTGCGACTTAACTTTTCATATTCTTAACCTAATTCCTAAATAGGCTTCTATAAATAGAGTGGTAGGCTTTCATTGTAAATACACAGAAGTTAGAGAAGTCTGAGTAGTTGAGAACTCTTTGTGGGAAGGCTTTGAAAAACCTAGTGTGGGTAAAGCGATAACTTTCATCAAGTGGGATCTTGAGTAATTGAGTATTGCTGTTGTTGCTAGGAGAAGCCAGTCATCCTTTGTGTGATTCAAAGGAGGTGTCTGCATTCCTTGTGTGATTCAAGGAAGGTGTTTTCATCCCTTGTGGATTTTAAGGGAAGTGTCTTCATCTCTTGTGTGATTCAAGAGAGGTGTTTTCTAAACCCTAATCTTTCTTATCATTGATTATAAGTTTGATTTTATTTTAGTGATTAAGTTAATCTTGTTTTTTAGAGATTAACAACTGGACGTAGGGTCTTTTGATCCGAATCAGTATAAATACTTTGTGCAATTTTCTCTTCTCTACTCTCTTTATTTTATTGTGTTTATTAAAATAAAGGAAATGATTTTAGTTGATCTTTGATATTAAAAGGAAAAATTTTAAAAGCACAATTTTTATTAAGAACTCAATTCACCCTCCTCTTGGTTTTTGTCCAACATATGGAAATAATAGACGTCTAATGCAATTGTTGAAAGTTGAGGAGCTAAGAAAAAGGGGAATGCTAACACATCTTATAATTTTTGGAGATGTTATATTTATTGTCATGTTTTGGTTGGTTTATTTAAATGAGTTCACCCTATTTGTATGTGTTTGGCGATGATCATGTAACTTGTTACATGGGAGCATATCTTGATGAAGGTGAGCATGCAGATGCGTAGAGACGGACACTAGTGCAGATTTGGGATTTTACCTCGCCTTATAGGCCTCGGTTATGGCGGAACCGAAGCCTATAAGGAGGCGGTGGCAATTTTGAAATTAAAGCGAACTTATAGGCCTCGGTTCATTCAAAAACCGGTGCCAAATGCATCTTTAGGCCTCGGTTCATTAGAAACCGGTGCCAAATGCATCTTATAGGCCTCGGTTGGGAAGACCCGAAGCCAAAAGGTTGAACTATAGGCTTCGGTTGGGAGAAGCCGGTGCCAAAGAGGGGGAATAGGCCTCGGGTGTAAGGAAACCGAGGCCAAAGAGTGGTTATATGCCTCGGTTCTACGTGGAACCGAGGCCATATCGTTTAACTAGGGCTCAAAAACAGAACCCCTTCTTCCTCGCGCGCGCAGCTGCCATTTCTTCTCTCCTCTGCAAATTCCGGCGACCACCACGCGACCTCCTGCCACCACGCGAGCCTCCTGCCACCACCACGCGAGCCTCCACGCGAGCCTCCACCAGCCACCGCAGTCTCGTCGCGCCTCCAGCCACCACCACGCGAGCCTCCGTCG
>Ga0214543_1003851_pt1 | contig 28868 bp, 19 predicted proteins | sample CNSS2metaG_FD_160094 | JGI IMG/M metagenome (GOLD analysis project Ga0214543, IMG submission 160094) | Root nodule microbial communities from cowpea collected in UCLA plant growth center, Los Angeles, California, USA - CNSS2 | ecosystem: Host-associated > Plants > Roots > Nodule | place: USA... | reverse complement strand
AAAAAAAATATATAAAATAAATATATATATATATATATATATATATATATATATATATATATATATATATATATATATATATATATATATATATATATATATATATATATATATATAACGAGATGAAATTTAAACACACAATCTTCATGTAGTAAATAAAATCTAATGCATGTGTGTTTATTAAAGGCATAATATGTGAAAACCAATAACAGATCATTTAAGTTAAATTGAAGATGAACTTTAATTGACAGGTTGGTCATCAAATTCTTTAGTATAATGAAGGTGAAGCTCACTCGTACATGTTGAAGTGTCTCTATATTGTTATTCTATCGACATGACTAATTATTGCTCCATCAACTTTATTTTTCCTCAAATATACATCCCTTTTTATTTGATTTATTAGTTTTTTTCATTTACTACATTACATGTTTCGGTTGTTTCTTAGGCTTGTTGATGAAGTTGTTTATTCTCAACTAATTGATCAATGGTAAGAGCTAATAATGAGGGTGAAATAAGGGATGACACTCCATGAGGATGTTTGCAATCAAGCCTGTAGTGCCATGATATCTACATCTACTCTTATCTCCAAAAGCATTCTTCCGACATTGAAGCTTTGTTGCTACATTTATCTATTGGGGGTCAAAAGTTTATCCTTCAAAATAATTTGATCGAATGACCCTTGATTATTCTTTGATGTTTTAAATGTTAACAATTTGTTACAAATATAAACAAAGTAAGAAAATTCAAAACCAACACTTGCACAAGTCTGAAAGGCATGACCCCTTACTCAACCACCATTTGTTTTAGTGTGGGTGACATTAAATAACTCATCTGGTTCTACCGGTTGACCATATTTACATTCCTGAAAAAAAATTATAGTTACAAAAATTATATGTTATAGTATTAAATTGAATAATATATAACCAAATGTATATAAGTCATGAAAAATACTTACTAGGCCCAATATAATGTTCAAGTGTAATTTACAACCAGCCAAGTGAAATCTTGAACCCGAGACGAATACCGATTCATTATACATCTATTAGTATTGAACACCACCACCAAGTATTGCCTCCTTAGGAATATTAATAAAATTGAAATGAGACCACCTCTAGCATTTAACATTTGGTTCCTCTAGATCCACAAAAACTCACTAGTTAGCATATATACAACACAAAATAACTTCTTCTCTTTTCAACATTGAATCACATAAAAGAAATTTCTCCATGTATCTAATCCATTATTTGCATGAATTGGACCTCATTTTTCATTAAATTTAGGACATTGATGCCTCATAAAACTCATCAAGGCTAATTGATGTACTTGATTGAACAAATGGAACAATTCCATTTTCTCTCCTAGCAAACTCCAACTAATGTAAAGCAATTTGATCTCGTTGTGCCATAGTGGCATTCTATTCTTGTAATGTTGTTGCTCATATCTTATGGGTCATGCCATGTGTGGCATATCTAATATAGGAGGGGGAGTAGTGGGTTTATGCTCCATCTTCAATACATAAAGAAATAAGATTAGAAATCTTCACATAATATTCTAATTAAAATTCTTTTATCATTTCCTACAAATTTGGAATTAAAAACATTGATGTTTAAATACATATAATTCATAACAAAATACTAACAAAATGAAAACATGTCCAACTATTTTACTAGCTCCTTTTGTGGTACTGCAACATCATTTGATTTTGTACAAGTACGATTATCACAACTCGCATATATGTACACACAAGGGTAAGGATTTTCTTTTTAATTCTTATATAAAGGTATACATATAAAAAATGCAAACATATATAAATTACATCACACTCTCACGATAGATCACACATAACAAAATATAGTTGAATTACTTATGATATAAAATATAGGAATCCTCAATTGTATCTTAATGAAAGTGTAATTTTTCACACTTGAGGCCTTCCGAAAGACTCACATTAGGCATGTCCCAACATAGACTAATACCTAACACATAAAAAATACCATTGGTAAAATCAACCCCAATTTCCTATGTAAGGGTGGTTCCTTGCATATATTATAGAAAACATTAATGCAATAACCGTTTTCAACTTCTCACCACTTCATATCTTATTTATGTTAATAAAACATTAATGAAACATACAATATCTCCTCTTTGTACAATAACATCTCAGACATCCTCACAATAGACCCATAAAGGACAATCATATCATATAAATAACATGAAATGTACAACACAATGTATATCATACACATGCATGCATCTTATTATCACCATTATCAATAATCATACCACACATGCTCATCATCAACATCATCTCACATCAAGTATGGTTGGTTGAGCAAAACCATCTTACTAAAGTAACCTTGCTTCTTTAACATAGGAAGACTTATTCTTACCTAGCTTAGTGATTTAAAGGAGAGAATTTATTTTGTTCTTCCTTTACTAAAAAACTCATTCAATGCTTGAGCGACCATCACTTAATCTCATCCTAATGCTAAATCAATATTGCTTGTTGTATCACCCAAAAGTTCAAATATCATCACTTTCAATGCTTCATCAATTCTTAAGTCACCATATTGTCACTTGCTACGAGTTGACACATAGTGCATGATCTTACACGTTCCTAAACCCCGTGAATCATCACCACACTTCAACGCTTAAAAATTCTCTTATTACTTAAATGTAGCCACTCTAGATGAGAGAGAATTTTCTCAGGCTCTCTCTTGCTCAAGCTTTAACTTATCAGTTGAGCCATATTTTTTTGTCTTTTGAACATCCATAATAACACTTAAAAAATATTGATTGATGCATGCAATAATGATTCATTACTTGAACATCACTTAAGTGGTAGTTCATCGTTGGAGTGATGTTAGCCGATAACACAAATTTCACAAGAGAACATATAACATATTAATATAAATATTACAAAACCACACCTTTCTAGATACCATAATTTGTATTATCATCAATAATTCTTCACATCAATCTATTGAATTTCTCAATAATTATGTACAAATGTCTATAATCTACTTCATCACACATATAATCTAACAATACCACCAACATCTAAATAATATTTTATTGCTAAAATTGTAATTTGTTCTCCTTAGCTAAATATAGTGTGCATATAAGCAAAGCTTTTTCTATACACATCCAAAACTTCCGCACAAGACTTCTAGTAATCCCAAAATATCAAACTTTACACTAATAAGAACTCTCCTTCAACAAATTATAAGAGAAAAGAAAAGGTAATTAAATATTTAATAAGAGATGAACTTACCTCTGTCAAGTTAATCCTCACATTATTACTTCCTCAAAGTTACAATATGCTTGTAAATTAAATAGAATAAACACCTATAATATATATTTATAAGTTTTATATCTCTTAATTATTTAAAATTTTATCACTACTAAAATGTTAGGTCTTACAATTTATATATTTCTTTACATCCTTGTTACTTTATTAAAGAAAATGATTAATCAGTGAGGTGTCACTTCTTTTATTAAACGTCCAAGTTAATATTCAAGATTTTTTTTTATTATTTTTAAATTCTAAAATTTTTCAACTAAAAGGGTTTGAAAATAAAATTCATTCTTTCATACATTGATGTTTTGTTTATATTTTTTTAATACCAGTGACATATCAATTCCATTATACTTATTTATGTATGGAACTAAAATTGTCTATTTGGCCCAATCCATGGGGCTTGGCCTTGTCCTGTGTCTAGGAAAAAAAATTCCAACAAAAAAAAATTCTCCCATAAAAAAAGTCTATAGTGCCAAAAAGTCCACAAAAGTTTGTGAGTCACGTCTAGCCCATGACTTTCTTTTTAAACATGCAAAAAAATATTAATTTTATAAATATAATATGAAACCTTCCCTTTAGCTCGACCTTCATCCAAATCGCTCAAGGTCAATCTTAAACTTAAGTCGTCTTATCTCGACTTTCGGCCCAAACTGACCTAGCTCGAACTTCAAACCTTGGTTAGCTCAAGTTGACCTTCGACCTAAGTTAGGCTGAGCAGTCTTGACCTTTGGCCAGGTCAACCTATCTTGACATTTGATTGGGATCGACTTGGACTTATTTGGCTGAATTTTGACCATCGAAATTCAGTCAGGGTCGTATCAACCGAATTTCAGATAAAAGCCAACTCAGTCAAAATTTGGCCTAGGATGAATTCGGTCGACTTTTGACCATGGCCGACTCGACCGAAATCCAGCTACGGCTAAACTTAGTCATGCTCGACTCATTAAATTCGGCCAAATTTTGAATGTGACAAACTCAGGTCAATTTAGTCAAAACTAAATATGCCGAATTCAACAAAAATTCAGCCTGGATCAACTTCATCAAAATTCGTCTGGGGTCTACTATGTTGAATTCAATCGGTACTAATTTGACCGAAATTCAGTCAGGGATGACATGGCTAAAAATTCAAACAAAGTCAACGCGCTTGAACTCGGACGATCTTCAATCATGATGGTTTCAATCAAATTAAGTTAAATTTCGCCTAGGGCGTACTTGGCCAAATTTTGATCAAACCGACTAGCCCCATCTCGACCTTTTGTTTTGTGCGAACTGCTTTCGATCATCTACCCGGGTGGACTTGTCTAAATCTTTGATCGTGTCGACATTCGTTTTGGGATGCTCATCTCAACCTCTGGCCCGGTTGTATCCTTCGGCTTGGGTCAGTGATCTCGATCATCAGTCCAAGTTGTTCTGTCTTGTGCTTCAACCCGAGCCTAACGGTCTTGAACTTTGACCTTGGCCAAGTTGTCTTGACCTTTGGCCCTGACCAACCTGTCTTGACCTTTGGCCCTGGCCAACCTGTCTCGACCTTGACCTGACTTAACCCTTCCCGACCTTCGATCTAGAGAGCTAGTATCGAATTTTCATCTGAAACAACTCATCTCAACCTTTGACCTAGGTGAGTCTGTCTTGGCCTTTGGCTCAAGATGGCCCGAGTCCATATATGACCCTGCTTGAATGTATTGATTTTAAGAGATAACTAAAGTCTTGTAGTGGGTTCACATCCACCTTAATGCTAACCCTAACCCACCTAAAATAGAGTCTAAGGATTTGGAGATTTTTTTCTCCCTCTCATTAAAAATGGTTTTTGCAAGGATGGTTAGGACCAACCCATGTGTTATGGGTCAAGTTGACAACATTATTTGAAATTATTAATATATGCAACAATGTACGTTAAGTTTTACAAATAAAAATATATACCGGCATTTTCTTCCAAAATTGCACGATAGAAAACGACAATTACGCAAATTTTCAATTACATTCACCTACAATTTAAAGAAAATATGTTAATGTCAATATAAGACATGTTTGGATAAGTCAAATTTTTTAAAAGGTAAAACTAAAATCAATTTTATACATAGGTTATAAAGAAGTCCCACAACCACTCTCCTTATCACATCTTCGAGAGAGAAAGTGATGGCCATGGCAGAGAGCGAGAGAAAAAGGAAGATTGGAAGAGATGAAGATGGCAATGACTAAAGAAAGAACCAAATCTGTGGCGTGATGCAGAGCCAGAGCTCGTTAGAGAAGCATAGTGAAAGGTAAGAAATTGTATATTTCTATTATTGTTGTTGTATTACAGAAAGGGGAAAACCCAGACGGGTTTTATAGGAAAAAGGGGGAAAAAGGGTTACATAGAAACCCTAGATTACTGATTGAATCAGTAATCAACTATAAAAGGGGAAAACGAGAAATCCTAAGGGGGTTAGGGTTTCAATACCTTCCCCTCAAGCTGGATGGTGGATGCTCAACATCCCAAGCTTGTGAACATTGAGTTTGAAGTTGGTACGGTGAAGAGCTTTCATGAAAATGTGAACAAGCTGGTCATTGGAGCTGATAGGCAGAAGACGGAAGAGATTGTTTTGTAGGCATTCACGAATCACATGACAGTCAATGTCAATGTGTTTCGTTCGTTCGTGGAATGAAGGATTCTGAGCAATATGTTTGGCGGCCTGGTTATCATAATAGATAACCGATGGTGGATCAAGCTGAATGCAAAGGTCATGGAGAATATAGCTAATCCATTGAATCTCACAAGAGGTAGTTACGAGAGCCTTGTACTCGACTTCAGAGGATGATCTGGACATAGTGCTATGTTTCTTGGATTTCCATGAGATGAGGGACTCTCTTAGGAAGACACAGTAACCAGTGATACTACGTCTGGTCTTAGGGCATGTGGCCAAATCAGAGTCACTGAAGCCCTTAATTTGTAGATCAGTTTCTCTAGGGAAAAACAATCCTCGACCAGGGGCAGCCTTGAGGTATCTTAAAATATGTTGGGCAGATTGGTGGTGATAAGCAGTGGGTGCTTGCACAAATTGACTAAGAAGATGTACAAAGTAGTTAATGTCAGGTCTAGAGTTGGTGAGATAGAGGAGTTTCCCTATCAATCGCCTATAGGAATCAGCATTGTATGAGGTCTTGTTGGTGTCAAAGAGAGGCTTTGTGTCACTCATGAGAGGGGTTTGGCAAGGTTTGTTGTTGATCATTCCAGTTTCATTCAGTATGTCCAAGGCATACTTTCTTTGGCACATATGGATCCCTTTCTTGGTACTTGAAATTTTAAAACCCAAAAAGTATTTTAGTTTCCCTAAATCCTTGATTCTGAAGGTATGATGCATAATACTTTTGGTTTTATTGATAACCTCCATAGAATTCCCTGCTAGAATAATATCATCTACATACACAAGTAAAGAAGTGCAAGTACTAGTAGTTTTATGTATAAAAAGAGAATAATCAGAGTTAGATTGAGCAAAACCAAGTTTTAAGAGAAATGAGGAGAGTTTAGCAAACCACTGACGACTGGCCTGTTTTAGGCCATATAGAGACTTAGTTAGACGACAAACTAGTCCTTGTTTGGGAAGTTTCAGCTCTTGTGGAGGTGTCATATAGACTTCTTCATTCAAATCTCCATGTAAAAAGGCGTTATCAACATCAAGTTGATATATGTACCAGTCCTTAGCAGTTGCTAAAGCTAGAATGATTCTTACAGTTGTGAGTTTAGCCACAGGAGAGAAAGTGTCAAAATAGTCTATTCCCTCTAGTTGGGAATATCTCTTCGCAACCAATCTAGCCTTATGTCTCTCTATAGTTCCATCATCATTATACTTGGTCTTGAAAACCCATTTGCAACCTATGGGCTTCTTTCCATTTGGGAGATTGGTGAGATACCAAGTTTTGTTGTTTTCTAGAGCTTGTATTTCTCTGTTCATAGCATCCCTCCATTCTTTAGTTTTGCTAGCTTCAGTATAGGACTGTGGTTCGTGGTTGGCAGTGATGGCAAGAGTGTAATAAAGATGCTCCTTTGATAAACCATCATAAGATACAACAAAATCAATAGGATAAGTAGTTTTATAGTTGGCCTTAATTTGATTATTATGTTTAAACTGACAGGAGTTATTGATAGCAAAGGAACCATTAACCTGATAGTCCTTTAGATAGTGAGGAGGCTTTCTATCTCTTATGGGTCTTCTTAAATTTTGAATGTTGTCTTCTGTGTCACTCTATTCATAGGCTGAATTGTCTTGGTTGTCCTGATCTTGGGCAGGTTGACTCATAATTTGTTCAAGTTCAGTCTGTTGTGAACTAGAGTTGTCAGTTGTCCTGTCTTCTTCATCATCAGTATTGCTTTCATCATTATCCTGAATTTCTCCTGTAGGATTATGAAAAATAACATGGTCCTCCCTGATATTAATATGGGAGTCGTTCAGGAAACTAAGATCCTGAGCCATGTGATTATTTCTTTTAGCATGGTGGTTTTCGTAAAGCTGCAGGGAAAAATTGTTTCATAGAACAAGGCATTTATACTTATAAAAATCTCTCTAGATTTTAAGTCAAGCAGAATGTATCCCTTTATTCCACTCTTAAAACCAATAAAAACACATTTTCTTGCCCTATGATCAAGTTTATTTCTATTAATATCAGGGGTAGAAGCAAAACTTAAACATCCAAAGGTTTTCAAATCAAGATAAGTAGGAGATTTTGAATAAAGCATTTCATAGGGGGATTTATTTTTCAAAACAGCAGAGGGTATTCTATTTATTATATTAACAACATGGTTAACAACATAAGACCAATAGCATTTAGGTATAGTTGACTGAAAAAGCAAGCTTCTAGTAACATTTAAAATATGTTGATATTTTCTTTCAACAACAGAGTTCTGTTGTGGAGTATTAACACAACTCTTTTGGTGAATAATATCATATTTATTATAAAGATCATCATACTCAAATTCAGGACCATTGTCGGATCTAATGGTCTTAATATCCTTTTTAAACTAATTTTAAATGTAGATAACAAAATTTAGCAGAAGGTTTCTGGTTTCTCCCTTGGAATGCATGAGAAAAACCCAAGTATGTCTAGACAAATCATCTACAATAGTAAGAAAATATTTATCTCCATGTATGGAAGGAATAGAGATAGGACCCCATATGTCAACATGAATCAAATCAAAACAATTATCAGAAGTAATAGTACTGTGAGGAAAAGGCAATCTATGTTGCTTTGAATAATAGCATATATCACATATGTTTTTACAAGAATCATGAACATAAGGAAAAGTTCTACAAATTTGCCTTAGAACATTATTACATGGGTGTCCAAGTCTGTAATGCCAAACATTTATGTCTTTCTTAGAGTAATTCATAGTAGTATTAAAAAAAACATGATCTTGTGAAGTAGAGGTGTTTTCATCAAGGTAGTACAACCCCTTTATCATGCTAGCATGCCCAATCATCTTGTATGAATGATTGTCCTATATCTGACATTGTTCATAAGAGAAAATTAGTTTGCAATTTGAGTCCTTTATGAGAGTTTGAACAAATATTATATTGAAAGAAAATTCAGGGATGTATAACACATTAAAAATGATCAAAGAGTATGAAAAATTCTTAGTTCCAACAAATTCAGCAATAACAGTGGAATTGTTAGGTAATATGATAGTAATAGGCTTAATTTTGTAAAAACTAGAAAATTGACTTAAGTCATGGGTCACATGGTTTGTGGCCCCTGTATCAAGGATCCAGGTTTTACCTTGCTGATTCTTGTGAGTTAAGGCACTGTTGCTGAAGCTTTGGATGTGGCTGACGGTGTGCTTTGGCTCATCTTTGTCATCCAAAAGTTTCAGCAGCCTCTGAATTTGCTCAATGCTCAAGGTTGTACTGGCAGCACCTTCCTCTGGAGTATGATCAGAGGACTTTTGAGATTCAGGATTGACATTGAGGTTGCACATCTGTTGAGCATTAGAATTTTTATTACTGTAAGATCTTTTGTCTTGTTCTATCTTTTGCTTATACCATGGGGGATATCCATGTTTTGAATAACACTCCTCTGCAGTGTGGTTCATCTTGTGGCAGTAGGTGCATTGTTTTCCTTGGTTAGGATTTCTGCCTCTGCCTCTTCCTTGTGTTCGAGACCTATTGCTTCTTCCTTGACCTCTCCAAGAAGCTTGTTCTTGGATTCTATATCCTTTGTCAGTTGTACTCATGAGAACTTTGTTTTCATTAGCCAGATTTCCAGAACCATTGCCCTTTCTTTCTTGCTGCATGACAAGAAAGAAAACTTTGTTTATGCTACGTAGAGGCTCCATGAGCAATATCTGAGTTCTGACACTGTTGTAGCTGTCATTTAATCTTTTTAGAAAACAAATGGCATGTTCAGTCTCCCACTTTTCAAGAAGACTCTGGACAAATCACATTCACAGGGCTTCCCACAAGTGTAGTTGGGTATTGGTCTCAAGAACTCTGGTTCTTCCCATAACTTTTTTAATTCTATAAAAAATTGACTTATGCTTCTATCTTCCTATCTGATAGAATGAACTTCTTGTAACAGATAAGAAATTTGGAAGTAATCCCCTTGAGAAAATCTTTCCCTTAATTTCTCTCATAGTTCTTTAGTAGAATCTATGTACATTACACTCTCTGCAATATCTGGTGCGAGAGTTCTCATAATCCATGAAAGAATCATCACATTGCATCTTTCCCAAGTTTCATAGTTTGGATCAGTGGGGAGAGGTGTTTTAATGTTGCCATTAACAAACTTCAGCTTGTTCTTGGAGAGCAAGGCACGTTGCATGTTCCTGCTCCAAGAAACATAGCTATTATCATTTAAAACGTTAGAAACTAGAACCAAACCTGGATTTTCTCCAAGATGCAGGTAGTAGGGATTGGTGGGTATGAGAGATTGATCAAGATCAAAGTTGTTGGCCTTCTGGCTGGTGTATTCTGGCTTTGTTTCAGATTTCCCATCCATGATTCTTCAAAAAAGATGCCAAGAATCACGTTCTTGGCGAAAAGAAAGTGAAAAGCAGAAGCATAGCAGGTTAGAAACCTGCTCTAGTACCATAAAGAAGTACCACAACCACTCTCCTTATCACATCTTCAAGAGAGAAAGTGATGACCATGGCAGAGAGCGAGAGAAAGAGAGATTGGAAGAGATGAAGATGGCAATGACTGAAGAAAGAACCAGATTTGTGGCGTGATGCGGAGCCAGAGCTCGTGAGAGAAGCAGAGTGAAAGGTAAGAAACTGTATATTTCTATTATTGTTGTTGTATTATAGAAAAGGTAAAACCCAAATGGGTTTTATAGGAAAAGGGGGAAAAAAGGGATTACATAGAAACCCTAGATTACTGATTGAATCAGTAATCAAGTATAAAAGGGGAAAACGAGAAACCCTAAGGGGGTTAGGGTTTCAATAGGTTAAAATTAATTTATCTATAAGCTAGTCAACTATTGCTAAAGACATTAATTGACAAAACAATTTCTCGTACGATGCATTCATCTTTAATAAAAATAAAACAAAATACAAAAAAAAAATTACCATATGAAAGAAGGAGATGAACAATGTCATTAAAGAAAATGAGTGTAGGTGAAGAATATAAGTGTAAACGAAGGAGATAAGCGTGGATGATGGAGATGAACTCAAGTAAATGAGATGAATGTGTGGAGATTTAAAGTGAATGAAGGAAATGAGTGTGAAAAGAGATTTACATAGAAAGTGAGAGAGACAAGTGTGAGTGAAGAGAATGTATTTAAATAGATGTTTAGATAAAAATTTACAATTCTTATTCATTATCATAAAAGTGCAAAGATTCATAACATAAATTTACATTCGCTAAGTTCACTCTGTAAATAAATATAAATATAAAAAATAAATAATATTAACGTTAACTTGGCTTGTACTAATTTTTTTAATATTTAGTTTAGTTATCATTGGTTAGCTTATGCTAATCTAACACTAATATAAATATTTTTACATACCAAAAGAAGTTAAAAAATAATTAACATCTATTAGCATATTTAATTTTGTCCCACATTATGTAAACTCTATTAGCAACAGTTAAATTAACACTAATCAAACAACAATGGAGATATATATTTTTATTTAAAAAGGTTAAAAATAATGTTATGAATTTTTAGAAATAATAATCTTGTACATTAAACTAGAGTTAGTTAAACCGACTCTATTAACATCCAATATTAAACAGTAATTTATATAATCCAAAACTAAAACAAATATTTATTTTTAAAAAATATTAAAATTGATTTTATGTTTCTTATTTTTTTTCTTTTAAATTAACTTCATGCATCTTATTGAAGTTTTTATTTACAGTGATTGTAATTTTCTCACAGCTAATTTGTTATTTTTAACTTTGCAAAAACATAATAATTTATGAAAAAAACTTATTGTACAATTTGTTCATATATTTATTTATTTTTAAATACTTACGGGTGAACTTATCCTTGTGAGGAAAACCCATATTAGGGTTTTATAAACCCCTTTTTTCTCTTTTGAACTAGTACCTTTAACTAATTTGTTGTTTATAAAATAGGCTAACATCTTTTACTCTCTTTTTATTGGGCATAATACTGAGATCCACCCAATGGGATAAAAAATTTTGGTTCACATGATTCTTCATTGAACATGAATTTTATCTTTATAATCACATGTCCTTTTCATTGTGTTGTATCCATTCAACCATATTAACTGCTGAGGCCACAATTCTATTGGGGTCTGCCTTCGCTCTGTTATTGATTTCCACCAGATTCTCTGTCTCCTCACATGCATACAACAAAATTTATCTTTTATCAGGACAACATTCCTCACTAAAATTCAAATAAATATAATATATATATATATATATATATATATATATATATATATATGAAAAAAATTTAATTGCTCATAATGGTCCTTAATGTGAGTTACGAACAAATTAAATTAGTAGTAGCATTTTCTAAAGTAACAAAAAACTAATATTTATTGTAATGAAAATATGTGTCAGTGATGTTTATATTTCACAGTGATAAATTGAAATATTCACAAACAAATTAGATAGTGGTAATAGTTTAATGATTGCATTTACATTTGATAGTAGCAATAACATTAGTGTCAAAACATTTTGTCACAACCAATTATTTTGATCACTATTTTGCTTTTATTTTTTTGCTTTTAAAAAGATAATAATTTGACTGTGACTAAATTATTTTCAAATGTTGTAATAATACAAACATGATATTTTAAAATGGTTAAATAAGTATAACTAAAACAGTCAAATAATTATAATATAATGAAATATAAATAATTCGTAAGTAATACAAACGAAAACATAATAATTTCCACAATGATCTACCAAAACGTTAACATCTCATAATTCTTAAATAAAAACTAGTCTTGAAAAATGACTATAGTGTTGTATCTTCATGTGAGCTTCAATACCGAAAATAAATTTAAAAATTATTAAAATGTTGAAGTATGTAAAAAACAACTATACTGTATTCTTTGAAACGTAAACATATAGCATGTTATCATATAAATTTTAATAAAAAATATTTCACTTAAGATATAAGCTTTCACTAGAGTACTTGAGATAATGAATCCCTAATAAATTAATTATTTGACATTTCACTTCATTTTCCACATTTTGTTTTATTTGTTCTTGTTCACCATCAAAATCAAATAGTATGTTATCATATAAATTTTAATAAAATGGATTTCACTTAAGATACAAGCTTTCACTAGAGCACTTGACATCATGAATCTCTTAATAAATTAATTATTTGACATTTGACATTTGACATTTTATTTTATTTGGTCTTGTTCACCATCAAGATTGGCTCAAAGGTGAAGTAGGGATGACAACAATGCGGGGCAGGAACGAGTTTCGCTATCCCATACCCATTTCTGTAAAAAAAATCATCCTCATCCCCATATCCAAACTTAATGGGTATCAAAATTTTGTCACATCCCCATCCCCACTGGGTAACGGTTATAATCTCGTACCCATACTAGTACCCGTTTTACTACTTCAATATTAATTGTAATTATTTTTTATAAAATAATAAAAATTACGGTAAAGAAAACATTATATTATCAAATATTCAATATTAGGAGGATGATTGTTTTTTCAATATCAAATACTTTTAAATAAATTATAATTGTTTACATTTTAGATTAGAATACCAAATAAAATTTCATGAGAACCAAAACATTTATTAAGTTTGCAAACATTAATGAAACCTAATTGATAAAATTTAAAAATATTTTTAAAAAAAATATAAAAGAAAAATGAATATTCAAATTAAAATATATTTCAAATGTTTGTTTACTTCAATTTTTTAAATTCTAATGAATCTCTTTTCTATACACTAATAAAAGTTATAATACATCACTTGACAAAATGGCGCAAAAAAACAAATAATAAACTTAATAATAAAATTTTGACTTAGATCTTGTATCTTTTGAAGTCCAATATATGTTGAATGGTGATAGAAAATATTCACAAAAATTACATTAAATTTTTATATTGTAGTAAATAAAAGTTATTTATACAATTATAGTGAAAATATGATTGATAATGAGTTAGAAAATAAAAAATAATTAGATAAAATATATCGAAATAATATTATACATGATGAAATAAACAATAAATAAAATTATTAAAAAATTAACAAATGTGTGTCTTAGAAACAATTTGAGAGACTATTGAAAGAAGTCTCACAAAGGAAAACAAATGTAGAATTAAGAGTATGATAAGATGAAAAATACCTTAGAGATCTAAGAAAACTTTTCAAATATCAACATATATACTCAATGGTCGAGAAATAACGAAAATTGTTTTAGCGAAACAAAAAAGTTCTTCAAATGAAACAAAAAATATTAATAATAAGTAAAGATATTTTTTTTATACTACCTATTAAATGAAAGGTTTATGATATTAAACACTTAAATTGAGAGTAATAATATTCTCACGTGAAAGAAAAAATATACAATAAATAAAATTATTAAAAAATAATAGAAATATTCAAATGTGAGACATAATTTTTTTAATTGATATACATTATTTTAACATAATTACATAAAAGTTATGATAATATGAAAAATATATTAGATATGCGAATGAGTTTCATGACAAATCAAATAATTAGAAGAAATAAAAAAGAGAAAGTATATATATATATATATATATATATATACATATATATATATATATATATATATATAGGGTTACTTAATTAATTGTGAATATTGTAATAATTTAGAGGGATGGAGATATGGTAGGGATATGTACATCCTCATACCTATCCCTATACCCAATTGAAAAAGTCGGGGATTCTCACACCCATACTCAGTCAATGTGGGGATTCCATGTCAAAACGGGACGAGTTCGGGCAATACCCACAGGGGGTGGGTTTATTTGCCATCTCTAAGTAGTTAAAACACTCTCCTTAAGCCTTAAAAAATGCTTTAATTTTTTCTTTCTAGTATCAATATTTTTCTATTAAATTAATTATAAAATTATGTTTAAGAAAAAAAAGAACTTAATTTTTTTAATACTAATATACCTCTATTATATTAATTATAATTTTATGTTTAAGAATAAAATTTAATTAAATTATTATCAGTGTCTTTGTTTTTCTTTTTAGGGTTTTGGTAGTCTCATGCTCGTTGTGTGTACTAATATTTTTATCCTGATTTCTGGTTAATATGTTTTTCTTTCCATTTGTGTTGATGTTATTTTTATTCTATTTGTTGAATTTTTATAAAATTTAGAAATGCATTTCTTACATCCAATTTTGTTTTTCGGTACTTTTCGATTTATAGGTTTTGAGAGAATTTTTGCACTTTGATGAGAAACTAAAATTTTTGCTTGGATTGAATTGCAAAGCTATTGAAAAGGTCAAGGTTTATTGTTGTTGTGGATAATGGTGATAAAATTTCTAATGAAATAAGCAATGAACATAAGTTAAAATTGGAGAATGTGAAAGATAAATGAAATTAAATACGATAATTTAATAGATAATGTTGCATAAAAAAAAAGCTCGAAAAGAAATTAAAATAAAATATCCCATTCTTAAGTTTGGTTTAAACCTCCCAAACTCTAGATCTGCCCTTGTTTACCATTAAATATTTTTTTTCTTGAGACTGTAGTTTTTTACATTGAATATTGATTTTCTTCTTTAATATCAAACTTCTAATTTTGTCTCATCTATTTCAATTTTTAAAATTCTTAAGTTACATTCCTCAAATCATTTTATAGAAATACATATGAATTTTCATGTTAATAGTTCAGCAACACAGAAAAAAGAATCACAAGGTATTCATACTATATATAAAAAAAAATAAAGAAAAATTTATTACATTGTAAGATTTTATTTGTCTCAGTTGTTTTCCCTTACTTGCATTTAAGTATTTTTCTTTCAGTTTTTTTCTCTCTAATAATTTTATCTCTACTTTGTCTAAGTTTTCTCTATTTTTATATCATGTCTTTCTACTTTTATTATCCTTTTTAACACACTAGTTTGAAACTAGTAGCATCTAAAGTCCAATAATTATATATAGGATCCAAAGAACTTTTGTTACATGTCCGTCTAAAGTTCTCCAATTATATATAGGATCTAAAGAACTTTTGTTGCATGTGTGTATGATATACTTTAGTTGTATCTACATCTAAATTTCACCAGAAGAACTTCTGTAGAATGTGTGTCTAACTATCTTTAGTTATAGTTTATCTTATGGGGTTAGAGTCGAAAGTTGTTAGTGGCAAATGACCAATGGTCTCTTTATCTGCATCGGGTTTAAAATCCTCATTTTGCAACATTGGGATAGCAAGATCTTTAATCTAGCGAGTTCAAGCAATTGCTTCTAGATTGATCATATCACAAACCTTCACCAAATCTCTATCAAATCTTCAATCCTTCGTCAAATCTATATACACCAAATCCATTTGTGTTAACAATCTCATCCTGATTTGATGAAGCTAACATCATTCTTCTATTGTTATACTCATTGCTATCAAGCTTAAGGATCTGGAAAAAAAATATAGTGACAAAACCAATACAAGATATATATATATATATATATATATATATATATATATAAGGATTATTTTGTCTACCATATAACATGGTTTTTGTTTGATTTAGATTCAGTTTTAATATATTTCTTCCTCTTTGGATTCATTCACCGAAGATAAAGCAGATAAAAAATAATGCAAAATTTTGATTCATATTAAAGGAAACCAACTAACAGGCAATAACATAGATAAATGTTAAAAACAAAAACTGATAAGAACAACTTGTTGAAACAGAAAAATAATCAACTGAAAAACGGCCATACTCATAGAAATGCATAAATACAATACACGAGGGAATGCATGGTCCTAATAGCCAGGCCAATTAGTCATTCTCCAAATAATCTCTATGGTAGAATTCGGTAGGCAGCTCATGGACATAATGGATTTGATCATCCATGTCTTGCAAACGCACATTGCAAAAGTTGTAATGCTTATCTTGTGCGACATTGATTTCATCCAGTTGACGTAGAACCAACCTTTCAAAATAAGACTAAATAGGGCCTTTATCCTCTAGTAGTTTGTAGGGAACCATGTCCATTGGTTTTGTAGTATTTGTTTCATCATCCTCTTGATTTGTACCATTTGGGCTAACTTTTGCATCATTGTTTCCAGCTCCTCCATCTTCACCATATGTTGTCCAACAATTGTTCACCTTTGTAAAGCCCATTTTTGTGCAGATTGAGACAAGAAATATGATTCATTGTGCCTGTTGATTCTTCAAGCTCGTCCTCCACATCAACACAAAAATATTCAATGAACTTGGAAACCAACACAACATAGGGAAACCAAAAATTAGCCAACCTCTTTGGCTTCATCATGTGGCAACATAGAACAAAAGTCTAATCCACTTGAATGTTGTTTTGGATGCTATACATGAGAACTAAGTCACCTTCATCCAAGTTTGTGGCAATTGGAGTGGCAACTTCCTTACAATTCTCCATTTCAAACATTCTCAACAAGTCAAAACAGTATTTTGATTGGCTTAAAAATGTTCCTTGCTCAAGTTGTTTAACTTGCACCCCCAAGAAGTAAGTCAACTCACCCATCATTGACATCTCATTTCACCTTGCATAGCTGAAACAAATTCTTCACACAAGGAGTTATTATTTGAAACAAAGATTATATCATCAACACATCTCTTTCATGTTTTCTAATGAAAAGTGTTTTACGAACAACACGTCTAACATACCCTTTTGGTATTATAAAGTTGTTTAGCCTTTCATACCACTGACATGGTGCTTGTTTTAAGCCATATAAAGCCTTTTTCAATTTAAAAACATGATCAAATGATATCATGGAGGGTTTAGAATAAAGAATTTACAACCAAAAACCTTTAGATGAGTTAAAACAAGCCTTCTTCCTTTAAAAATCTCATAAAGGGTTGCATTTAAAATTAGATTTATCAACATACGGATTAAAACATAGCTAGTTGTGTTGATTACATCAGCCCAGAAGTATTTTGGCAATAAAGTTTCATTCAACATGGTTCTAACAAGTTCTTCAAGTGATCTATCCTTCCTCTCAACCACACCATTTTATTGAGGAGTTGTAGGAGTAGAAAAGTTGTGTTTTATACCATGTTTTTCATAAATATTTTCAAACTTTTCATTTTGAAAGTCTCTTTCATGATCACTTCAGATAGGAACAATTTTACAACTCTTTTCATTTTTTAAAACCTTGGCAAGTCTTTTGAAAGCATGATAAGTAGCATTTTTGGATGCTAAAAATAGTGTCCATGTTAACCTAGAAAAATCATCCACTATGACTAATGCATAGAAGTTCACACCAAGACTCATAGTTCGTGAAGGCCCAAATAAGTCCATTTGAAGCAATTATAAAGGTCATTCTGTTGAAACACATTTCTTAAGCTTTAAAGAAACCCTAGTCTATTTTCCTTTTTGATGTGTTTGGTGAATTTTCTTTAACAGTCAATTCTAGTAAGTGCACTAGTGTGTTGAAGTAAAATTCAACTGACGTATCCACAAGGATTTGTCAAAGTTTACCAATATATATACTACAATAATGCTTCTGTCGGTTGCCATTAAGTTTCAATTAAGAAAAACTAGTAAGAAGCATGGTAAAATTAAGTGCAAGGTTGAATGTTTTTTCCCTTCCCTAAATTGTGTTTTAGTTTCTTCTCTTTTACCTAAAATCTATCAAGAATCATTGCTCTATAAGTGCTCTTTTAGGTAGATCTAGATGCATCCCTGTAGTCTAGAACCTAGGGAAATTTAGACCCAAGGTAATTCCTCTATTCTTGGTAGAATAAATCTTTGTTTTAATGCTCAAGACTTTTCTGCACAGTATCACCTCTAGATACTAAGTAAGCACTACAAGTATGGAAAATTGTTTGGATCAAATTTCAAATCAGTTTCTCCACTTTCACTTCACTGTTAGTTTCATGTAATGCACCTCATCATTGATTCAAGCTCATGTGTAACTCAACAACATTTGTTAGGCTCATCCAAAGATTCCTTGTGACTATTTTGTATTCTCAATTGTCATGGCTGAGCTCTTTAGGGCCTGATTACTCTTTCTTTTCTCCTACAAAATAGTGTGTTTTCCTTAGTTTTCTCATTTTTCATACATCAATGGAGGATGTTCATTAATGTAAGTAAATAAGGGTCTTTTTCTTTAATAAAAACAATTTCAACCTTTGATAAGTGTCTAATTTAATATGCTTTTTGATGTTATGGAGACACTTATCAATGTTACACACACTTTGTCCTTTACAAACTTGAGTTTTCGCAGTTCTTCAACCAAATGTTTCTATTTAGCCTAATTAGATTATGCATGTGTGTGCGACAAATTCTTTTATGCCATAAACATGTATCATCTTCATTTGTAAGAAAACAATGTATGATATTTGATGCATGATGCAGATCAAGTATATATTGTTTACTTTTTTTTCCTACTAACACAATACTAACAAATGTATCAAATATAAGACAATGATTATATTCAAAGACTACTTTATATCCTTCATCACACAATTGACTTATACTTATCAGATTATGCTTTAAACCCTCAACAAGAAGAACATCTTTGATATTGAATGAAGATTTATTGCTTATGGTCCCTACTCCAAGGATTTTCCCTTTGTTGTTGTCTCCACAATTCATGAATCCTTCATTCTTGAAGCTCAACTTTGCAAACTAGATGTTTAGCTCTTCTTTGTCGAAGTGCTTTCCCAAGCCTATGAGATGGTTAACAATATGTGTGAACCTTTTTTAGACTTCAATAATGTTTTCTCCTTGGTGCATCTTAAACACTTTATACTCTTGAATCTATGCATGTTTCCTAGCCCTTTTCACATCATTGGTTCCTTCTTGTGTGACTTCAAGCACATCCCAAATGTCCTTTGCACAACCATATTGAGAAACTTAAGAAAACTCATCCATGTTCAAAGCGAATGTCAAGATGTTTTTGACAACACAGTAATATTGAGTTTTCTTCTTTTCTTCTTCTATCTAGAGGTTTCATGCCTTGTCAACCTCCTTATCATTAACAATATACTTAGGAATGAATGGTTCATTCATGATGGCATTCCAAATTCCTTGGTCAATAGATTCTATGCAAATTTTCCAAAAATGATAGTTCACACGACTAAACATAGGAGACCTATGTATAAAGGCATCTTCTGCAAAAGGAAGCTTGTTTGTAGACATTTTGAAAAACAATTTTAGGATCAAACTTGATTATATTTCAAAAACCTGCTCTCGATACCAATTGTAAGTAAAATAAGGTGTTTCTAGGCTAAGAAGAGGGTTAAATTGGCTATTTATAAAAAATTGTATTCTTTTCAAACGTTAACAAAACTTTAATCAAAAATCAATTAACCATAAAATTTAAGAGTGCATCAGTTCTGAAACAAGCATTTCAACTGGTTGAAATATCAAAACAACATATTAAAATCCTGAAACTGAATTATACAACAAATGCACTAAAAGTATACAGATAACATACTTGAATTATGTGATTATAAAGATCAATCAATATAATTTCAAATACACACAGTTACCAACTTGAAATGCAATTACACAAATTGATTTTAAAGATCAATTAATTTTGATTGTTTGACACAAACAACAAATTGAAAAATAGGATCATCTGATTTAAATTAGGGGTAGGATGTTGAACCCATTGGCCTGCACAGGCCCACCCTACACAAGCCCACAGCTCGCACGGGCTAAAGGAAGGGTTGGACGAGCTAGTTCATTGGCCTGTTTACAAAATTAAATATTCTCCTTTTTCAATCCTCACACCATTCATCATGTTGTTTTCGTAAGTTCCATTTATTATTATTATTATGGAATATCTTTTTATGTATTTTCAGGTTAATAAATTTGTACTTGTCTTGTAAGGTAACATATTGCTATTGTACTATAATTATAATCTTCACTACTATTGTTTCTTATCTTTAATTAGCTGGACTAATTTGAATTATTTCGATAGGAAATTAATATTAATTATTATGGGAAAATAAAAAAGCTTTTTTTTTCTCATCACAAATGCGGGTCAGCCCACGGGCCAGCTTGTGGGCAGGGCAGGACGGATCAGGAAATTAAACTTATGTTTGAACTGCGTGCTAGGCCAAAACAGGTGGGGCTGGCCCGCTTTACCATCCCTAATTGAAATACTAACAAAGAGTGCCCAGAAATATCAATTAATACAGGACTTCAAATCTGATCATATTACTCAAGAACAATCCCAATTAATAAAAGAAGAAATGTTTTGCTAATTGATTGTGCAAACACGTAAGAATTACAAAGAAATATTGCTTGGTTTAATTTTCTTGATGAATATAATGAAGAATCAAATTAATTGACAAAAAGTAAATCAAATCACACATTTATACTGGTTCATTCCACTAAGCTACATCCAGTTAGTCAAGGCAACCTCAGCCTAAAGTTTCACTATTTCAAAAGTTTTACAAAATCTTTACAAGATTACACTTTCGAAAATACACTGTAACACAACATGGCTCTTAAATCGCACAAGAAGCCCACACTGCACAACAAGATATACCACATATGCACAAGAAGGATCAAACATCAAAGGTGGCTCTCCCTAGCCAACCAAGAACCTTTTTCAATGCACACACCAAGAGCACTCACAACCCCAAGGCTCCAAATATGATCACGAATAGTTCTAGCACTAAGATGTTCAAAGAGAATGAGATTTTCCAGAAGTATCAAAATGATTTCTCACCAAAAATGAATCTTTCATCATTCTCACAGAAAAATTAGGCCATATAGTGTGCCAGCTGACACATTAAACAAGTTGAAATTTCTACTCAATTGGTTGATTTCTATTACTTTAAGTTAAATTAGTTTATTGAACAATATTTCAGCCGATCAAGTATGTTACATTAGAAAATATAAAATCGAGTTGCTTAACCTATTAAAAACGATTTTAACAGATTGAATAGCAACAACTAGACACTTGACTTATATTTCAAAGTCAATATGTCTTGAAGTTCAAGCACATTTTCAAGCTTTTTAATGTAGCTAGTTCAAACATTTGCTTCAAGCTTGATCATATCACAAACTTTCATCAAATCGCAATCAAATCTTCAATCCTTCATGATGATCTTCAATCCTTCATGATCTCTAGTCCTTCATCAAATCTATGCACCTAATCCATTTGTTCTAACATAAAATCTTTGCACTAAGATATTATAGGTTGCGCCAATAGTTTGTGCACAGATGCATACTATACTTCTTCAAGTATGAGGGGAACAAGGAGCGATAAACCACCAAGCAAGCATAGGACCTTGAAGTAAAGGTTACGATAATTATATATGTTTGAAGTGGATTTTAAGCTTAACTCAACCTTACAAAACTGACTTGTGTAAGGTAAGGTTTGCACCTACTTATATAGTGTAAATTTACTTTATCTCTAGTTGATGTGGGATTTCCAACACATCCCATTCAGGCCAAGGCATATACATCTCCAACATGAGACTAGACGTTAATGGGTGATCCGATAGTTGCCCGATAGAAGGTGGAACAATAGATCCAACCAACAAAAAACTTCTTTAGGATACGCTCTAACCAATGGCTCTAATACCATGTTAATAAGTGGATTTTAACTCTAACTCAACCCTATAAAATCAGTTTGTAACATGAATTTTGTACCCACTTTTATAGTTTAGACTGATCTTATCTCTAGTCGATATGGTATTTTCAACAATATAATGATGTACTGCCTTTCTCTATTTCTTTTGCAGATTATAAGTTATATATATTTTCTACTCTTTCATTATGTTTCCATAGTTAAACCAAAGTTAAGGGCCACTACTAAGTGAGAATAGCGAAAGACGCAATTTGGCTATTTTTTTACCAGACTAGTACTATTTAGTTTTAAAATTACTAAAGTAGTGTAGAAATTTTAAAAATTCCAAAAAAGGGCAAGTCATGGGAAAATGACACAACTTCACTATAAAGAAGTTGTGCTAAATTAAGACAAGTTGTATTAAAATAACCTAAACTCGTGCCAAAATGGCAAGACTTTTTTGTAAGATGTGAAGTCGTGTCGTGTACATACGAATTTAATTAAGTTAATCATATGCCTAAGCAAAGTCATGCCAATATGGCACGAATTCAGTATTGGAATTCTAATGAAGAAGTTGTATCATATTCAAACGACTTCAGTTAATGCATTTTTTTAGTGATATTAATGCACGTTAATGGATTTGTCGACTAAATAAAAATTAAATATTTTTTTAGTGATCTTAATTAGTTAAATAGTAAAGCATATAAGTACTTTAAAATGTTCATGATGATTTTGCTCATTACAATAGGGCGTAAAAGTTATCTATGAAAACATGTGCCACATAGAGGTCTTCTTCGTTGTCATCTAGATTTTATTTGAGGGGTTTGAATTGGATTGTCATCATCATTATCTTCTTCTTGTTGTCTTTGGTTGACATCTTTAAGCATATGTGGCAGTATTGTAGGCTGATAATACCACTAGAAGGATGTGGGATACACGGATGGAGATGTTGATGAAGTTGAAAATACATTTTGTTTTGTACCAGAAAAAGTATCTGCTTATTGAGGAAACATGTTGTATGTGTATGAAACTTGTTGGAATGGAGTATGTGAAGACATTGGTTGTGACACGTCCATGTATGGTGAAAAAAGGCAATGGTTGAAAACTCAGTTGAACAACCGACTGGTCTTAGGTTGTTGAACATATGAAGAAGACCCAACATGTTGATAAGGAGTGTGTGGTGGAGGTTGGGTAGACTTTTATAGCGTGTCGTACTGTAATATAAAAGGGAAATGCTTAGTTAAGATGAAAAGAAATTGCAAATATCTTGTTGAAGACAGGTGACTTACATCGTTGATAGAAGATGATGTAGAGGCGAAATATAACGAATGACATGGTTGATTACACGTACATTGTTGTGTCACACAAGTGGCCATTGCCACTAAAATAAAAACCTTCAATTAGATTATCATAGTGATCGTTCCACATTGTTGTCCATGCGGCATGGTATTGAGGCCAATATCTTAATGTTCTACCTTTCATATCTTCTCCGTGAAGTTGATCCAAATTCAAAGGGTCGGGTGGCATACCTTGGAGAAATCACAATTGTCGCATGACCCAATCAGCCTGATGAAATTCCATGGAGGCAAAACATATTAGAGGGAATACTACCGATCAAACTAGAAAGACCTCAACATCAATCAGTGTAGTGTCGTCACCCTTAGAGTATGGAGTCCACAAGAACTATAAAAAGTACATGTCAGTAGCGATGGAGTTGTTTGTTAACCATACATATAAAGTTTGTACAAGAATCGTAGTTCATGTGTTTAGTGTTCAACTAGTCTAAGGTTTTCCTTATTAGGGGAACAAACTTCGTAAGGGCATAATGCCTTTGATTTAGCACATGATCACCTTTGTAAAACAAAACTTGCATTTAATTGGAATTGGAAGACAAATATACAAATTATAAGTATGGTGATATAGTAATAAAATGTACCTTTTTGCAGGTGGGAAACCATCACCTACAACAATTTGTTGGGGAGTTAATGGGTTAATCAGAGGATCAAGACATGTAATGTGTTCCCATACCCAACACTATAGAAGAAGAATGCAACCACCAAAGTTTTCTTGGTTAATGTCCACCCTGTGATCTAAGGCACGATACAAATATGCCAACACAACTGATCCCTAACTATAATAGCGAACAGAGTGCAGATCACCCAATAGTAGTAGATACATCATATGGATTCTAGCACATGATGTATCAAGCATAAGTAGACTCCTAATTATTGCATAAATATGAGCCCTTGCATCATGTGGTGGTTTTTTGGAACATGTTGTTTAACCAGGAAATTTTTATTGATGTTTCTTTAAGGCATTCTAGGAGGGGAATGAACCCCAATAATTGTCCTCACCACTATTAAAGCACATTGTCTGAGTTATGTTAAATCTGGTGGTTGAATCTAATAAATCAAAATGGTGGTTGAATCTAATAAATCATAGTGGTGCTTGAATCTAAATCGAACATATATGTTGCACGTAGCCCATTTATGTTATTGATTGTTGATTTAGAATCCAAGCTTCTTTCATCAAAATCTGGAGACAATGGGAAATAAATAAAAAAAATAGACATGGCATATACATGTATGTCAACATATATTTCTAATGATCACATTAATTTGGACTCTGCCCAAATTGCTCCAATAATTGTCAACGCGGTAAAGTCCAATCCTTCCATCCCAATTAAAAATTTGGTTGCTGATATCTAATGTCACATTGGGTATATTGTGACATATAAAAAAAGTCTGGAATGTGAAACAGAAAGCACTTGCCATGGAATTCGGTGATTGGAAGGAATCTTATAATCGTCTTCCTATATGGTTCAAAGCTGTGAAAAATAACAATCCTAGTACAATTGTGAAATACGTGACTCGTCCTTATATTTTTTATTGTGTACAAGACATGTCAGTAAACATCTTACAAAGGGTTTTTTAGTCTTCTAAGCCTTGCATTGATGGATTCAATTATTACAAGCCAATAATGCAAGTTGATGGCACTTTTTTTACTGAAAGATAATATGGTACATTATTTACAGAAATTGGTCAAGATGGCAACTGCATCATCTTTCCATTAGCCTTTGCTATTGTGGAAGGTGAAATAAAGGAAGTCGTGATATGGTTCTTCTAACTGTTGCAACAATATGTGACACCTCAACTAAATGTATGCTTGATCACTAAAAGAGGCATAAACAAACTCTCAGCACTACATTCTCTAGAAGTTGCTTGGGAAAGAAATGGACTCACATTCGTTTATTGCATTTTCCATGTTGCCTTTAATTTCAACAAACGGTTCAAAAATGCATAATTAAAGACACAACTACTAAATATGGGTACCTATATTAATTATTTTGCAATTTTTAAAATACAATAAACACAATTATTTTACTACCTAATTCTAATAATGAAATTTTGATAGGTTGTGAAATTGAACAACCCATACTTCAAGCAAAGATATCTACTGTGAGAGCCGAATTTCAATAAGCAATTTCTTGGATAAACCAACTATCATTGGAAAAGTGGACCTAGGATTATGATGGGGGAAAAGATATGGACACATGACATCAAATTTAGCCGAATGTATGAACTCTATTTTGAAGGGAGCAAGATCATTGCCAGTTTGTGCTCTTATTAAAAAGAAGTTTGAAAGAACCAAAAAATGGTTTGTGGAACTAGGGACAAAGATTGAATGCATCTTACGAGCTGGCCACCAATATCCTAAGGATATTATGCTTTATTAAGAAAAAATGAACAATAACCTGCCATGTGCCTTGTCCATAGATATGATCGCCAAAATTTAGTGTTCAATGTTCATGAAATTTTCACTCCCCAATTGGACGTCACCCAATGTCATACATTGTTATTATATGATTGGTGGTGTGACTACAAGAAGTTTCAAGCTCTTCACCTACCTTGCACTCATGTAATGGTTGTTTGCTCATCCTTTCATTTACAACCTCATGAGGTGCAATCTCAGTTTGTTCAAAATGAAGATTATTGTTCTACTTATATTGGTCCAAATTTAATTCTTGACCCCTACATGTCACAAAACAAACCAGGAAGACCAACTACAACTCGTATCCACAATGAAATGGATGAGTCACTTCCAAATAAACCAAAGAAATATTCCTTTTGCAGAAGTATTGGTCATAATAGAAACAACTGCCCAAATAGACAGTGAAATTTCATTTTATGTAACTCTCGTCACTTTAGTTCACTAACTTTCTTCATTTTAATCTTAATATATGTCATCCACAACATGTTTTATTTCATGTATTATTTTTTAAGAAAACTTTCTCTTTTCTTTATTTTCATATCTATTTTATTCTGATATAATTTATCAAAACCTACTAAAAATAATCAAAAATTTTATTTACAAATAAGTCATGACTCTAACACAAAAATATACCACTGAACTGAGGTCATGTCATTATGGCAAGACTTTGCTTATTACTAGTTAACTGAAGTCGTGCCATTATGAAAAAACTTTGCTTAGTTAACTGAAGTCGTACCATTATGGCACAACTTTGATTATTATCATAATTAACTTAAGTGAAGTTGTCAAATCCCTGAAGTCACTACGATATGATACAACTTCAACTCTATTTAACTAAAATCATGTTATTTACACACAACTTCTTTAGGACAAAGTCTGTTCATTCTCTCATGATTTACCTTTGCTGAAAATTTTCCAAAAGTGTGCACCCATTTTGTAATTAATGTTTTAAATTGCCCTATAATAGGGGAAAAAACCCAATTTGGCAGTACTTGTACAATGAAGATGGTTCTACTCCAAATTGTTAAAGCTAAAAAATGGAAGTAAAAGGATGGTATTTGTGGTAATAGAGTTTAATGTTTGTCTATCACATACCAGAGGGTGTCACTACTAAAAATTCTCATATTACATGAAAATTTTCTTGCAAATTTGTTAAAAAAATTTGCAAGAAAAAACTTTTTCCTACTATTTTTTCTAAGAATTTTAATTGGCAGATAATTCGTTCGTGGGTAATTATTTCCTACAAAATTATAAAATTCACAAGTATTTCCTACAAAATTTGTTGTGAAAAGTGTTTTATACAAAATATTTTACAAAAAAATTGGCAGCAATTTCCTGCAAATTTTTTTTCATAATAAAAATTATAAGTATTTCTTACCAAAAAAATTTCAAAACAAAAATATGAGTTTTTTTAGTAGTATGTTGTTTAGTTCTTAGTGCATATTAGTGCGAACTTTTCTCCCACTTTAAGGGATGCCTACACTAATGGTTTAGTTTTTGTTGATTTGTTGTGCAAATTTTAGTAGGATTTTGGCTTGCTGTTATACACCTTAGAGCAAATTATAGGATTTTTTTTGCATATAATAAAGACACTAAATCTGTAATTAAGAAAAATAACAAACTAATCTATTTAACTTTAAATTTTCACTATATATTGACAAGTTGATCTTCACGATTGTCATAAAAATTAATTAAATAAATATAGCGTCAAAATGAGCATCGAAATTTTATTTTTAAAGTCATACTATTTATTTTATATGGTTTAAATTGATAAAGGAGAAAACAAATTTGAATTAGTGTACGACTTTATAAGCATAGTACACATCATCCCTATTTTTCTATCCACCTTATAGATAATGTGGTTAGATACATTAGTTTAATCATTCAAGACCAACTACAACATTTGTTTTCACAAATCACGTCAAACTCAATTGATCACTCACCATAAATTAGTTAATTTAATTTTACTAATTTACTATTTATTCCAAGTTAACCAATATTTCTAAATTTAAAAATTGAGTATGCAACTTTATTAAATACTAGAAGAAATTTTTAGTATTCATAATAATTGTATCCATCTCATATGGAATTATCTATCATGCTTTAGAAGAAAAAAACACTATCGAAAGTAAAAACATAAAAATAAATAAATAAATAAGAGTTGCAATTGACTCATACGTGATTGAAATGTGTACACATGTTGTTTATAATTCCTTTATCTATGTGCTATACATATATAACAAATTCTTCAAGATAATCATAATAAATGTTCATCAAGTACATGACATTGGAAAATAAAAGAATAGAGGGCGGCATTAAGAAAAATCAATTTTAATGGTATGGTTTGGTAAAATATTCCAATATCTTAATCTTCTACGTTGTCTTATATGTATATATAGCTCTTTTAGAAATTCTAATAGTCAAAGTATATCCATTATCCAAAATATAGTCAAACTAGACTGCCATGGATCCTTTGCCTTCTACCAAAATGCATGGCAAGAAAATTGAATGCATGCCCATGTAATCATATTGGTTAAGACAAGGAAATGTTAGCAAAGGGTGAAATATATATATATATATATATATATATATATATATATATATATATATATATATATATATATATATATATATATATATATATATATATATATATATATATTTTA